>Ga0172382_10001206_pt1 | contig 47065 bp, 60 predicted proteins | sample Leawel138RmetaG_FD_122245 | JGI IMG/M metagenome (GOLD analysis project Ga0172382, IMG submission 122245) | Leachate microbial communities from a municipal landfill in Southern Ontario, Canada - Leachate well 138R metaG | ecosystem: Engineered > Solid waste > Landfill > Unclassified | place... | reverse complement strand
TTTCTAAAACTCCTACAAGCCGCCGGACTTGCTTCAATGGTTATCGGTTTCCTGCTCGCGGATGTATTCCGCCAGCAGTTGCTGCTGTTCTTTGCTCAACGTCAGTTCCGCAAGCAGTTCCGGACGTCGTTGCCAGGTTCTGCCCAAGGACTGCTTGAGACGCCAGCGCCGGATCAGTGCATGATTACCACTGAGCAGCACCTCCGGTACGCGCTGCCCCGCAAACTCTTCCGGCCGGGTGTAGTGTGGACAATCCAGCCACCCTTCCGAAAACGAATCCTCTACCGCCGAGTCCGCATGCCCAAGCACGCCGGGGATCAGACGGGTTACCGCATCCAGGAGCACCATGGCTCCCAGCTCACCACCGGACAACACATAGTCGCCAATGGAAATTTCCTCATCGACGCACATCTCGATGATGCGTTCGTCGATTCCCTCGTAGCGTCCGCACAGCAGTACCACACTGTCCAGCTCCGCCAACTCCACTGCCCGTTGCTGGGTCAGCGGTTGCCCCTGGGGAGACAGATAGATCACCCGTGGGGTGGAGGGGGCCTTCTCGCGGATGGCTTCAATCGCCTCCAGCAAGGGCTCGACCTTCATCAACATGCCTGGTCCGCCCCCGAAGGGCCGGTCATCGACCGTACGGTGCCGATCGTGGGCATGGTCACGGGGATTGCTGAACTCGACCGCCAGCTGGCCCCGCTTGACGGCGCGCCCGGTCACACCGTGCTCGGTCAACGCCGTAAACATCTCGGGAAACAGGGTCACCACACCGGCCCACACCGGTCAGAACTCCGGATCCCAGTCGACCTGCATGATTCCCGCCGCAAGGTCGATGTGCTTTACGTACAGATCCGGCAGGTACGGCAGCAGCCGTTCACGCTGATCGATACTGCCCGCACAGGGCTTTACCACCATGACATCATTGGAGCCGGTTTCCAGCAGGTGGTCGATACGACCGAACAGCTTCCCGTCAAGGGTCACTACCTGCAGACCTTCCAGCTGATACCAGTAGAATTCACCGTCTTCCAGTTCCGGCAATTCGGATCGCGGCACGCAGATTTCCCAATCCACCAGTTCCAGCGCCTGGTCCCGGTCGGCCAGCCCCTTGAGCTGCACCACCAGGATGCGTCCCTGAACGCGCCCCGCAACAACGGACACCTGACGCTGTTCATCCCCCCGGCGAATGGTCCACTCGGGGTAGTCCAGCACATTGTCCAGCGGATCGGTGTGCGAATACACCTTCACCGCTCCGCGTATGCCATGAACCGATACGATCTTGCCGAGGACCACCAGAGGCGATCCAGCCGACTCAGGCTGGCGGATCATATCAGGCAGAGGCCTGAGCTTCCTTCAGCAGAGAAGCAACGCGCTCGGACGGCTGTGCGCCCTGACCCAGCCAGTAGCTTACGCGCTCCTGGTTGACGGACAGACGGGTTTCACCACCGGCGGCAACCGGGTTGAAGAAACCGACGCGCTCAACGAAACGGCCGTCGCGGGAATTGCGGCTGTTGGCAACAGTCAGATGATAGAAGGGGCGCTTCTTGGAACCGCCACGAGCAAGACGAATAGTTACCATGTGAACATCGTTTCCTGTATTTGAGTAGCACTCATGGATTCATTACGGGCATGTAGCCCGAAAGGTCGCGTATTCTACGGAATATCGCGGACAAATGAAACTCCTTTGTGAAGCACTCCAGCAACCGGCCGGCGGCGCTTCGTCATCCAGCCCTGCCGACACTGCCGGCAGGCCTCAGAACCGGGGCATACCACCGCCCGGCGGCGGCATCATACCACCGCCACCACCCATGCCTCCCATGCCCCGCATGAGCTTGGCCATGCCGCCCTTGCCGCTGACCTTCTTCATCATCTTCTGCATCTGCTTGTGCTGCTTGATCACCCGACCGATATCCTGGATCTGGGTACCCGAGCCGGCAGCGATGCGGCGCTTGCGCGAGCCGCTGATGATGTCCGGATTGCGCCGTTCGGCGGGGGTCATCGAGTTGATGATGGCTTCCATCTGCTTGAACTGCTTCTCCGCCTGGGTCTGGGCGGTTTCCATCTGCGCCGGATTGATCTTGCCCATCATCGGCAGCTTGTCCATCAACGAGCCCAGCCCGCCCATGCCACGCATCTGCTGCAGCTGGTCACGGAAGTCCTCCAGATCGAAGCCCTTGCCCTTCTTGAGCTTCTTGGCGAGCTTCTCGGCCTTGTCCTTGTCCAGCTTCTGCTCGGCCTGTTCGATCAGGCTGAGCACGTCACCCATGCCAAGGATGCGCGAGGCAACCCGGTCGGGGTGGAAAGGCTCGAGAGCGTCGGTCTTCTCGCCCACACCGAGGAACTTGATCGGCTTGCCGGTAATGTGACGTACCGACAGCGCAGCACCGCCGCGGGCATCACCATCGACCTTGGTCAGGATCACCCCGGTCAACGGCAGTGCCTCGTTGAACGCCTGCGCAGTATTGGCGGCGTCCTGACCGGTCATGGCATCGACCACGAACAGCGTTTCGGCAGGGTTGGCTGCTGCATGCACCGCCTTGATCTCGTCCATCATGTCGGCGTCGACATGCAGGCGACCGGCGGTATCGACGATCAGCACATCCATGAAGCGGTTCTTCGCTTCACGTATCGCCGCCTCGACAATGGCAACCGGCTTCTGGGTGAGATCCGAGGGGAAGAAGGTGACATCCACTTCCGCCGCCAGGGTTTCCAGCTGCTTGATCGCCGCCGGACGATAGACGTCGGCACTGACCACCATGACCTTTTTCTTCTGCCGCTCGCGCAGGGTCTTGGCCAGCTTGGCGACGCTGGTGGTCTTACCGGCGCCCTGCAGACCCGCCATCAGGATCACGGCCGGTGGTGCCACCGCCAGGTTCAGGCCCTCGGCCTGGCCCATGACCGCTTCCAGCTCGGCCTTGATGATCTTGACGAACACCTGCCCCGGCGACAGGCTGCGAGATACTTCCTGGCCTACCGCGCGATCACGCACCTGGTCAACGAAGGTCTTGACCACCGGCAGGGCGACGTCCGCCTCGAGCAGCGCCATGCGCACTTCGCGCAGCGTATCCTTGATATTCTCTTCGGTCAGCTTGGCACGACCGGTGACCCCAGCGAGGGTGCCGGACAGGCGTTCGGTAAGATTTTCAAACATCGACGAATTCTCCTTTGCCCCGCGTACCCCGCTACGGGTTGAGGCGTTCTGGCCGGCAAGTATACATTGGGGTTTGTGTGGATGCAGCAAGCGCTTTATCCTCAGCACAGCTTGTGCGACACTCCCAACTAATTGATAAGCATTTGCAAGGACGTATGACAGCTCTGATATCCAGTCTGCTTGCCGCTGTGCTCTATCTCGGCGGCACGCTCTACCATGTACGCTGCCTGCAGCAGCGGCAGATCGCCCGCCCCGGGTTGCTACGCGCCATCGGGGCAGCGGCGCTGGCCGCCCATGCGGTCAGCCTCTATGTGCAACTGTTCACCGGCCACGGACTGTCGTTCGGTTTTTTCCATGTTTCCTCGTTGATCGCCTGGCTGGTCATCGCCGTGACCCTGGTGTTCAGCCTGCGCGCGCCGGTGACCAGCCTGCTGCTGGTGCTGTTCCCGCTGGCACTGATCACCGAACTGCTGGCCTGGCTGTTTCCCGGCCATGGGGCGGCGACCATTCCCGGCAAGTCGACCCTGCTGATTCATGTGCTGCTGTCGATCCTGGCCTACGGCATCCTCACCATTGCGGCTTTCCAGGCGACCCTGCTGGCGTTCCAGGATCATCAGCTCAAGCACCGCAACCCGGTGCGCTTCAATCGCACCTTTCCGCCGCTGCAGACCATGGAGGAGCTGCTGTTCCAGTTCCTGCTGTGCGGCGAAGTACTGCTGACCCTGTCGCTGATTTCCGGCTTCGTCTTCCTCGACAACATGTTCGATCAGAGTGTTGCGCACAAGACACTGCTGTCCTGCCTGGCCTGGGTGGTGTTCGGCATTCTGCTGTGGGGCCGGCATTTCCGCGGCTGGCGCGGCAGCAATGCCATCCGCTGGACGCTGGGCGGCTTCCTCCTGTTGATGCTGGCGTTCTTCGGCAGCAAACTGGTCAGCGAATTCATTCTGCCGATGTGATGGCTCACCAACCCGTGCCGAGGTAACTCTTGAGTGACACAAGCACCGGCGTACTGTTACTGATACTGGCCGTACTCGTCGTCTGCTCGGCGTTCTTCTCCAGCTCCGAGACGGGCATGATGAGCCTCAACCGCTACCGGCTCAAACACCTGAGCAACAAGGGTAACCGCGCCGCCCAGCGCGCCGAGGACATGCTCAACCGCCCTGACCGCTTGCTGGGCACCATTCTGGTCGGCAACAATATCGTCAATGTTCTTGCCGCCTCGATCGCCACCGTGGTGGCGGTGCAGCTGTGGGGCGATGCGGGCATCGCCATTGCCACCATAGCGGTGACCATCATCCTGCTCATCTTTGGCGAGATCACACCCAAGACCTTTGCCGCGCTGCGCCCGGAAACCATCGCCTTCCGCGTCACCATCATCCTCAGTGTGCTACAGCGACTGCTGTACCCGGTGGTCTGGCTGTGTGGCACGATCAGCAACGGCCTGCTGCGCCTGATTGGCATCAGCCTGCAGGAGAGCCATGCGGGCCAGCTCAGCAGCGAAGAACTGCGCACCGTGGTCAACGAGGCCAGCCTGGGCATCACGCCCCGCCGGCAGAACATGCTGCTGAGCATCCTCGATCTGGAGAAGATGACCGTCAATGACATCATGGTGCCGCGTAACGAGGCCTATGGCATCGATCTGGATGATGACATGACGGTCATCCTCGACCAACTGCAGACCAGCCACCACACCCGACTGCCGGTGTTCCGCGGGGACATCAACAATGTCACCGGCCTGGTGCACATGCGCGCCATCGCCCGACTGCTGAGCCGCGACGAGCTGACCAAGGAAACCCTGATCGCCTCCTGCAAGGAGCCCTACTTCATCCCGGAGAACACCCCGCTGCATACCCAGCTGCTGAATTTCCAGAAGCACAAGCGGCGCATCGGTTTCGTGGTGGATGAGTATGGCGATGTGATCGGGCTGGTGACCCTGGAGGACATCCTGGAAGAGATCGTCGGCGAGTTCACCACCGACCTGCTACCGGCCAACCATGATATCCACCCCCAGGGGGATGGCACCTATGTGATCGACGGCAGCGTTACCCTGCGGGCGATCAACCGGCAGTTGCTGTGGCGGCTACCCGAGGACGGCCCCAAGACCCTCAACGGGCTGATTACCGAGCGCCTGGAGAACATTCCTGACAATATCGTGGGCCTGAGTATCGGCCAGTACCGCATGGAGATCCTGCAGACCAAGGACAACATGATCAAGAGCGTGCGGATCTGGCAGCTGGACTTGCAGCCGGCGGCCGACGAGCAGGACTGACCGTCCCCCTCCTAGAGCTCGACCTTCACCGCCTGGCTCACACGCTGCGCCCGGGCCCGCGCCAGATCGGTGCTCTCATCCCGTGCCAACGCCACCCCCATGCGCCGTAAACCCTCCGCACCGGGCTTGCCGAACAGCCGCAACTGGGTATCCGGCTCGCTCAACGCCTGCTGCAGATTGCCGTAGCTGATACTCTGGGAGCACCCGTCAGCCATGACCACTGCCGAGGCCGCCGGGCCGAACTGGCGGATCTGCGGAATCGGCAGCCCGAGGATGGCCCGGGCGTGCAGGGCAAATTCGGACAGCTCCTGGGAAATCAGCGTAACCAGGCCGGTATCATGCGGCCGCGGTGACACCTCGTTGAACCAGACCTGATCGCCCTTGATGAACAGCTCGACGCCGAACACGCCGCGCCCGCCCAGTGCATCGGTAATCCGCCGCGCTACATCCTGCGCCAGTGCCAGGGCCTGCTCGCTCATCTGCTGCGGCTGCCAGGACTCGCGATAATCACCGCTTTCCTGACGATGACCGATCGGCGCACAGAAGCTGGTGCCCCCTATATGCCGTACCGTCAGCAGGGTGATTTCATAGTCGAAATCGACGAAGCCCTCGACGATCACCCGGCCGACACCGGCACGCCCACCTGACTGGGCATATTCCCAGGCCGCCTCGATATCCTGCTCGCTGCGCAGCAGGCTCTGCCCCTTGCCCGAGGAACTCATCACCGGCTTGACCACACAGGGCAGACCGATCTCCCTGACCGCCGCCAGATAATCCGCATGCCCGTCGGCAAACCGGTAAGGTGAGGTGGGCAGTTTCAATTCTTCACTGGCCAGCCGCCGGATACCTTCACGATCCATGGTCAGTTGCGCGGCGCGGGCAGTGGGAATGACGGTATAGCCCTCCCCTTCCAGCTCCACCAGCGCGGCGGTGGCAATGGCTTCGATCTCCGGCACGATATACGCAGGCCGTTCGACCTCGACCACCTGACGCAGGGCAGCGGCATCCAGCATGTTGATCACATGACTGCGGTGAGCCACCTGCATCGCCGGGGCGTTGGCATAACGGTCCACGGCAATGACTTCGCAGCCCAGACGCTGCAGTTCAATGGCCACTTCCTTGCCCAGCTCACCTGAGCCGAGCAGCAATACACGGGTAGCATTCCCGGTCAATGGCGTTCCAATACAGGGCATGCCGACTATCCTTTTACCGTTCCAACATTCAACCACAGGCCCTGCTCATGGGCCCGGCGCTCACAAAGCCCCAGGATTTCCCGGCGCCGCTCATTGCTGGCGCGCCCCCACTCGGTGATTTCCGCACCGCTGCGCTGGCAGCCGGTGCAGATGTCGTTGTCATCCAGGCAGCAGACATACACACAGGGGGATTTGACCGGTTGTTCCTGAGACATCAATCTTCCTGCGGCTGCAGATCACGGCGGTAACGCTGGGCGTTATGCACATAGTGGGCGGCGCCGGCGACGATTGCCTGATGTTGCTGCTCGCTCAACTGGCGCACCACCTTGCCGGGCGAGCCCATGACCAGCGAGCCATCGGGAATTTCCTTGCCCTCAGGCACCAGCGCATTGGCGCCGATGATGCAGTTACGGCCAATCCTGGCACCATTGAGCACCACCGCGTTGATGCCGATCAGACTGTCATCCCCCACAGTGCAGCCATGCAGCATGGCCTTGTGACCAACAGTGACGCCTTTGCCAAGGGTCAGCGGGAAACCGTAGTCGGTATGCATGATCGCGCCATCCTGGACGTTGCTGTTCTCGCCGATCAGGATCAACTCGCAATCACCGCGTAATACGGCGTTGAACCAGACGCTGGCGCCCTTTTCCAGGCGCACCTTGCCGATCACCATGGCGCTATCGGCAATCCAGGCATCATCAGCCATCTCCACACGGTCATTGCCCAGTCTGTACTTCATTCCTACTCCTTAGTCGGATCGCTCCACTCGTTGGGGGGAGTGCGCAGCGGGATATTGGCGTCGAAGGCGACGTTCATCAGATCGACCAGAATCAGCGCGGTCAGCCCCCAGATGCGAAAGCCTTCATAGCGGTAGCTGGGGACATACCAGCTACGCCCTTCATAATCGATGCGGTGGGTCATTTCCCGGTTGTCGCCGAGAAAGTAGCTCACCGGCACGCGGAAGACTTCCTGGATCTCACTCTCGTTGGGGCGTAGATCGAACACATCCGGCACTATGCCGACATAGGGCGTGACCTTGATGCCGAACCGCGACACCAGACTGCCCAGCGGCCCCACCACTTCCACCAGATCCGGCAGCAGGCCGATTTCCTCGTGGGCTTCGCGCAGGGCGGTATAAGCCAGGTCGACATCCCCCGGATCACGTCGCCCGCCGGGCAGCGCCACTTCCCCCGAATGGGTCGACAGGCTGTTGGAACGCAGGGTGAGAATGATCTCCGGCTTGTCATCTATACAGGTTACCGGCACCAGAACCCCCGCCTCCGGAAGTCCGGCCGCCTCGACTGCTCGCGGTCGATACCCGGGAACCCGCGAGCGCACTTTGTCCAGCATGCAACCTACCTCGTCATTTTTCCCAATCATGGCATGATCACCGTCACCGAGCCAGCACCTCTATGCTACCGAATAAGCCGCCATAGCGACCGCCACAGCAGCCTTCCCCCTTTACCGCCGGGCCGTTGCAACGCAAGATACCGTCATGCCAGCCTACCAGCCGGGAGTATCCGCGACATGAAATTCTGCTGCCATTGTGGACAGGCTGTCACCGAGCGGATCCCGCAAGGTGACAATCGTCCCCGCTATGTGTGCGATCACTGCGAAGTCATCCATTACCAGAATCCACGCATCGTCGCCGGCTGCCTGGTCACCCAGGAGCGGCATGTGCTGCTCTGCCGTCGCGCCATCGAGCCGCGCCGCGGTTTCTGGACACTACCGGCGGGCTTCATGGAGAACGGCGAAACCACCGAGCAGGCAGCCCTGCGGGAAACCTGGGAAGAGGCGCGGGCCAGGGTGGCAGCGCAGCAGCTGTACATGCTGTTCAACCTGCCGCACATCAATCAGGTCTACATGTTCTTCCGCGGTCAACTGGCCGATGCGGATTTCGCCGCCGGCGAAGAGAGCCTGGAAGTCAGACTCTTCAGCGAGGCGGAAATTCCCTGGGATCAACTGGCCTTTCCCACCATCAGCAAGACGCTGCGCCAGTATTTCCTCGACTACCCCACCCAGCATTTTCCGGTACGCATGAGCGATATCACCTGGCCTACCGGCAAATCCGGCGGCGCCGTGCGATGAGCCGTTGGCTGGCTGCACTGCTGTTCGGGCTGTTCGCGGCCAGCTGCCTGGCCACGCCACCGGCCATCGATCAACTGCTGATCCACAAGCACGAAAGGCGCCTGGAGGTGATCAGCCATGGCCAGGTGATTCGCCAGTACCGCATCGCCCTGGGCAAACAGCCGGTCGGGCACAAGCAGGAACGGGGCGACGAGCGCACACCGGAGGGCATCTACAGTATCGACTGGCGGCACCGCAGCCCCAGCTACAATCTCAGCCTGCACCTGGACTACCCCAACCTCAAGGACCGGGCCGACGCCTGGAAACGCGGTGCAGACCCCGGCAGCATGATCATGATCCATGGCACGCCGGAGGATGAAGAGTACCCCGAGTGGTTCTTCACCGGGCTCGACTGGACCAACGGCTGCATCGCCCTGGACAACCGCAGCATGCGGGAACTATGGGACCTGGTCCCCGATGGGACCCTCGTTGAAATAAGACCTTGACCCAGATCAACACCCTCCTCGTCCAGCTGAGGAACACTATAGCCATCAAGAACATGGCCACAGAACCATGCCTGTTGTGCTACATGTCAAGGAGCATTATCCGTGAAAAAGCTACTCACTATCGCCATCGCCGCCGGACTCGGCCTCAGCATGCAGGCACATGCCGACCGTCTGATCACCGAGTTGATCAAGCCGATTGACCCCTACGTCTCCGCCGAACCGGAAAAAGTGGAACTGGGCAAGAAACTGTGGTTCGATCCGCGCCTGTCCATGTCCGGGTTCATTTCCTGCAACTCCTGTCACAACCTGAGCACGGGCGGCAGTGACAACCTGCCAACCTCCATCGGCCACAACTGGCAGGAAGGTCCGATCAACTCGCCGACTGTACTGAACTCCAGCCTGAGCGTAGCGCAGTTCTGGGATGGCCGTGCCGCCAACCTGCAGGAGCAGGCCGGTGGCCCGATCGCGAACCCGATGGAAATGGCCTCCAGTCACCTGCTGGCAATCGATGTGATCAACTCCATTCCGCAGTACCGGGAAGAGTTCGCCAAAGTCTATGGCAGTGCTGAGGTCACCATCGAGAACATCACCGATGCCATCGCCGAGTTCGAGGAAACCCTGGTGACGCCGAACTCGCGTTTTGACCTGTGGCTCAAGGGCGATGACGATGCCATCACTGCCCAGGAGCTGGCCGGTTACGAGACTTTCAAGAGCATCGGCTGCGTCGCCTGCCACAACGGTCCGGCCGCTGGCGGGACCTCGTTCCAGCGCATGGGTGTAGTGGAAGCCTATCAGACCGCCAACCCGGCTGAAGGCCGTGCGGCGGTTACCGGCAAGGATGCGGACCGCTTCACCTTCAAGGTGCCGACACTGCGCAACGTCGAACTGACCTACCCCTACTTCCACGATGGCGCCTACTGGACGCTGGAAGAGGCTACCGACGTCATGGCGCGCCTGCAGCTGGGCCGTGAACTGCAGAAAGAGGAAATCAACAATGTGGTTGCCTTCCTCAAGACCCTGACTGGTCAACAGCCAACCTTCACCATGCCGATCCTGCCGCCGTCGACCAACGACACACCACGGCCGCAACCCTTCGGCGCCAAGTGATCAGGCCCCGCCGCTGAGCCCAAGGCCACACCCCCAGGGTGTGGCCTTTTTCGTTCCCTCCCCCTTCGCCGACTGCTCCCTGCAGCACAGTGAATCATCCCCATGGCCGTCCGACACAATAACCACACTAGCCACACGGCTGATCAGCCTTTATACTTATACGTCTAAGCAATAACTCTAACGTCCTCAGCCAGCCGCCAATAAACCGGCTGGCTTCCTCCGCTGTCGTAAGTCCAAATAAGACCATATAACCAATGGCTGGCAGTGCTTCTTATTTATTGAAGGAAGTAAAAATATGAGAGTAGCCATTATCGGCGCCGGCCCCAGCGGCCTGGCCCAGCTTCGTGCATTCCAGTCGGCGCAGCAGCAGGGTCATGAGATTCCCGAGCTGGTCTGTTACGAGAAACAGAGCGACTGGGGCGGCCTGTGGAATTACACCTGGCGCACCGGCCTGGACGAGCATGGCGAGCCCGTGCACGGCAGCATGTATCGCTATCTCTGGTCAAACGGTCCGAAGGAGGGCCTCGAGTTCGCAGACTACAGTTTCGACGCGCATTTCGGCCGGCCCCTGGCCTCCTATCCGCCGCGGGAAGTACTCTGGGACTATATCAAGGGGCGGGTTGAAAAGGCCGATGTACGCCGCTATATCCGCTTCAACTGCCCGGTTCGTCGTGTAACCTACGATGAGCAGAGCGGCTTGTTCAGCGTGACCGCCCATGATCATGCAACCGATACGACCAGCACCGAGACCTTCGACCACGTGGTGGTTGCCTCCGGCCACTTTTCCACTCCCAACGTACCGGAATTCGAAGGCTTCGACAGCTTCCCCGGGCGCATTCTGCATGCCCACGATTTCCGCGATGCCACCGAATTCCGTGGCAAGGATGTACTGTTGATCGGCAGCAGCTATTCAGCGGAGGACATCGGCTCGCAATGCTACAAATACGGCGCTCGCAGCATCACCTCCAGCTACCGCAGCGGGCCAATGGGCTTTGAATGGCCGGACAACTGGGAAGAAAAACCCTTGCTGCTCAAAGTGAATGGCAACACGGCCCACTTTTCCGACGGCACCTCCAAACGTATCGATGCGATCATCCTGTGTACCGGATATCAGCACTATTTTCCTTTCCTGGACGAATCATTGCGCCTGGAAACCGACAACCGCCTGTGGCCGCTGAACCTCTATCAGGGCACCGTCTGGGAGAACAATCCGAAGCTCTTCTACCTCGGTATGCAGGACCAATGGTTCACCTTCAACATGTTCGACGCCCAGGCCTGGTTCGTCCGTGACGTGATCCTCCAGCGCATTGCACTGCCCGAGCAGGCAGCCATGCGCCAGCACAGCCTGGCGTGGCGCCAACGCGAGGACGAGATCGTCGATGTGCCGGGAATGATCGGCTTCCAGGGCGACTATGTGCACAGCCTGATCGAACAGACTGACTATCCGAGCTTTGACATCGAAGGCGTGAAGCAGATCTTCCTGGACTGGATGCAGCACAAGGAGGAGAACATCATGACCTTCCGTGACCGGCTCTACCGCTCGGTCATCACCGGCACCATGGCCACTCCGCACCACAGCCGTTGGCTGGAGGCCATGGACGACTCCATGGCGTCATACCTGGCCAGCCCCGTGCCGGCTGCCGGTTTCAAGGATGAGGCCCGCCAAAGCGCCTGAACCGGAGACCCGTGCCGGGCCGCTCCCGCGGTGCGGCCCCGGCTCAGATATCCAGCAGTTGCCAGACATCGAAGGCGGGCTCCTCGTAGGGGTGCGCCTGCCTCAGCGCGGCCACTACGTCCTTGATCAGATCGTCCCGGCACACCAGCTCCACCCGATATTCGGCCACCTGCTCCAGTTCTCCCTGCCGGCCAATGAATGGATTGGCCCCCTGGCACGGACGGAACTGCCCCTGGCCCAACACCTGCCAGCAGCAATGCTCGTAATCACCGATGCGGCCACCGCCGGCGGCAAATACTGCCTGCTTGACCGACTCCAGATGAGACTCGGGAACAAAGAAACAGAGTTTGTACATGCTGGACGCTCCGGGCTGAACATGGACTGGGCAGTGTTGCAGCCCCGAGCGCGTTGTACAAATGCCAATCAGAAACTGAAGCGCATGCCCACCGTCAGATTGCGCCCCGGCAACAGCACCTCATCCTTGATATAGGAGGTGTGCTGGCGGGCCTTGTCATTCAGCAGGTTGTTGGCCCGCGCATACAGCAGGTAATCCACGCCGACCTGGCTGTGGCCACGATAGCTCAACCCGGCGTTGAGCATGCTGTAGCCGCCGGTATCGGTTTCATGGACAGCGGTATTGCCCTGGCGCCGCACGCGGTAGCTTTCCAGCTCGCCGGTCAGTTGACTGCTCAGGCGCTGCTCCAGACGTACACCGTAACGGTCTGCCGGAATACGCGGCAGGTCGCCACCGCCGTTGCGCAGCTTGCCACGCACGCTGTCACCGAACAGGGTGACCTGCAGCGCATCTGTGGCACGAACGCCCAGACTGGCCTCGAAGCCGCGCAACAGCGCGTCGTCCTGGCGGTATTCCACCACGCGGTAGCCGCCGCCTGGATCGTAGCCGGCATCGGCGGCGTAGATGAAATCATCCACCTGATTGCGGAAGGCACTGAGGCTGTAGGTCAGGGTGCCGGCCAGCTTGCGCAGGCCAACCTCCAGGTTGTAGCCGGTTTCCTCACGCAGGTTGGCGTTGCCCAACTCCACGGTACGGGTCGCGGCATGGGGACCAGCCGCATACAACTCTTCGGCGGTCGGCAGGCGCTGGGAACGGGACAGGCTGGCGAACAAGGCATGATCCGGCACAAAGCGCCAGGTGGTACCAGCGGAAATTGAAGTCCCACGGTGGGACACATCCGCCGCTGTGCGTTTCACATCCACGTTCTGCCATTCATGGCGCAGGCCGATCTCATGGCGCCAGTTGCCCAGCTGCAGTTCCTCGACCAGGAACAGTGCATGGTTGCTGGTCAGCGTCGCCGGCACATAGGCCTCCTCGCCCAACGCGGAAAAGTCGCGCCGGGTGGTCTGCCCACCGATAACGCCACGCCAGCCCGCGAGCGGCCGGTGGGTCAACTCCAGACGCGCCTCGCTGCCCCGGTTGTCGAAGCGGGTACCGACCTGGCTGCCTTCGATTTCCTTATGCTGGTAATCGGTATGCGCCATGCGCAGCCGCGCCTTCTCGAAGCCGGCAAAGGGATCCTGGTATTCACCACGCAGATCCCAGCGCTGCTGACGCATATCGATGAACGCCGCGGCGTGGTCATGATCGTGGTCATGACCATGGTCATCGTCGTGATCATGGCCGCCACAATGCCAGGTTGGGCCATGGGTATGGCAATCGGCGTGCTCATGCGCCAGCAGGCCGTATTCCCGGTTCTGCTCGCTGTAGGCCACCCCCAGATAACCGCGCTCACCGATCCAGCTCAAGCCGAAGGCCGCCGAGTCGGACTCGTTGAACGCTCCCGCCTGGCGTGATGGGCTGCCCGGAATGCGGTAGGGGTCGGCCTCCAGTTTGCTGCCTTCCAGCCGCAGCGCGAACTGCCCGCTACCGGCGGTCACGCCGACGGCGCCGGCGCGCTCATCGGCCACGGTATTGCCACGCAGCTCCAGATCCGCCTCGATACCGCGCTCCGGAATGTAGGTCGGCACGCGCCGATCAATCAGGTTGACCACCCCGCCAATGGCTCCGCCGCCGTACATCAGCGTCGCTGGCCCCTTGATGACCTCCACCTGTTCCAGCAACTGCATTTCGCTGGTGATGGCATGGTCCGGGCTGCTGGTTGACGCATCCAGTACCCCCACGCCATCGCTCAACACCCTTACCCGCGCGCCGTCCAGGCCACGGATGACCGGCCGGCCGACACCGGGCCCAAAGCCGCTGGAGTGAACGCCTGGCAGACCGGACAGGGTATCGCCCAGGGTCGCCTGTCTGCCGGTCACCAGATCATCACCGCGCAACACCTCGACCGAGGAGCTCAGCTCCGCTGCCCGGCTACCATGGGACGAGGCGCTGACCGTGGTGTCCGGCAGGCTGAGAGAATCGGCTGCCAACACGGGCAACCCGGAAAGACTGGCCAGGGCAACTGCCGCAGCCAACGGATGACGTAACCTTTTCATGCTTCCCCACAGATGCAAAGTCGAATGCCCATGGCCCCACGCCACGGATTGGGGAGCAATATGATTCGTTATATTATAACAATCAAGTGTTTTTTAGCTGATCATGACTTCGAGACCCTCCCGCAATCCCGGCAAAGGATGCCATCGCGCACCGGAAACAGCGGGAAACTGATGCCCAGGAAGACCAGAAACGCCCAGCGCCGACCAATCTGGTGATACTCGGTATTGGCACTGCCACAACGGGGACAGTGCCGAATATCGATATCCTGCTGTTCGACCAGCGCCTGCTCGCGATCCTCCGCCAGCACCTTCTGAGCAGCCTGCACATAGGGCTCCGGCACCTGCAGCCGCACCCCGCCCAACGCGTCGGAATACAGCCACTGCATGTTGATGGTGTGCTCGTCGGCGATGAACGCGGGAATCCCCTCGCTCTCCAGCAGCGCGCGAGCCAGCTGGGCCTCATAGGGAAAACTGTAGCGGGAAATGGTCACCAACATGACGACAGCGCCCTAACTCAGTCCGACTCGAAGGTGATGTGCACCGATGGCGCACTGCGCCTTGCTTCACCATGATAGACAGCTTCGATATTGTTGCCGTCAGGATCCAGGACGAATGCAGCGTAGTAATCGGGGTGATAGGGGCGCGTTCCCGGAGCACCATTGTCCTTGCCACCACTGGCCAGCGCCGCCTGATGGAAGGCATCCACCATGGCCTGGTCGTGCGCCTGGAATGCCAGGTGCTGGCGTCCGGTCAATTCTCCCTGTGCCGCCTCGGAGTCCGCTGTCGAGATCACCAGTTCATCAGCCCAGAAGAACCCTTCGCCAGTGCCATTGATGGGAACATTCAGCACATCGAGAATCGCGGTATAGAATCGCTGCGCGGCAGGCAGATCCCGCACCACCAGTTGGATGTGGTCGATCAGTCGTCCACGGTGCAGCTCCATCGTCTCCATGTCGGTACCCTCTCTTGTATGAAATGAACAGGGAAAGATTAGCTGTGCTGCGCCATCAGCGCCAAGCTCGGACAAACCTTCCACCCTGCCCCTTGTCACAACAGTAACAGGCTACCGAGGGCGCACGTCATGAAGTTCAAGGTCAACGACCACGTCAGCTGGAATTCCGAGGCCGGTCGGGTCAGCGGCACCATCATCAAGGTACACACCGCAGACACCACCTACAAAGGACATCCACGCCGGGCGAGCAAGGATTCACCGCAATACGAGATAAAAAGTGACAAGACCGATCACATTGCCATGCACAAGGAAGATGCGCTCACCAAGATAGATTGAGCATGACTCGAGCTGGCAATGACTGGACGGCAGATGATATGGCACGGCGGAGCGTCATCGCCAGCCCGCCACTACTCAGACCAATGCGGATTCCAGACGATCTCCCAGAGATGACCATCCGGATCTTGAAAGTAACCGGAGTAGCCACCCCAGAACGTCTCATGCGCTTGCTTGACGATTACTGCGCCTGCGCCGCCCGCTCTGGCCATGACCGCATCGACTTCCGCGGTCGAATGGACATTATGCCCCAAGGTCATTTCCGTCGGACTAGACGGGCCGACGGCCAGCCCTGTGTCATGGGCAATACTTCCGCGCGGCCACAAGGCCAGACGCAAGCCAGGCTGCATATCGATGAATACGACAGCTCCGTACTCGAACTCTTCGCCCATGACACCCTGGGTAGGGAAACCCAGGCCATCCCGATAGAAACGCAATGACCTGTGCAGATCGTCGACACCGAGGGTAATGACAGTGATATGAGGTTTCATTGGTCTTTTCCTCCAGCTCAGTAGCGTCCCTAAGGACAGCGCCCCTTATGCATCATTCACCCCACCCGTTCGGCCTTTATCGTCCGCTGGCTCGCCCTTGAAAGGTAGCACCATGCCGTCCAGCATCCCCCTTGCCCCACATATCCTTTCGCGGCAGGGAGTATCCGGGTCGTCCGCGAGAGTCGCCTCTTTGCCACTGAAGCTGATAGTGAACTCGCAGGCATCCGTGCCGCTGTCCACCGTGACGACAAGATGACCCTCCGCCCATCGGCCTGGGGCGTTTTCTGCCGTACAGGAGTGGCCGTTGGTAAACACCATGTCCAGATCGACAAGCGCCTGTCCTGACGCCGCAGGGGCAATCAGCAGGCGGTTCTCCGCCTCGCCTTCACACTCAAAGCCCGCTGATGTGCTGAAACAGACCGGCACCTTTTCACTGTATAACCCATAGGGGTGGCTGCTTGATTCGCAGGCCATCAGCGCCGTTGCCGCCAGGAGCATCAGCCCCCATGCTGGAACGCTCCTGGCAAGAATCCGACGGTGCCCACTTGCCTTGGCGAATGACATTCTTCAGCTCCCTACTGGTTACTATTGAGCCAACCGCTCCAGCCGAGCCAGACACAGCTGTTCCATTTCCTCCGCCCAGTGCTGCATACCGGCATCATCCAAATGCAATTGCATGGCATAGCGACGACCGCCCCATACGGCAAGATGCAGCGCCTGGATCAGGCTATCGTCCGGCTGTTGCGGCAGATCGGTACAGGCATTGAAGACACGCCGCCACATGGCCAGGAACTCGGAGCAGGCGCGCTGTTGGTGCTTCTGTTCGGCAACCCGTGGCTCCAGTTCCATCATGTCAGGATGAAACCAGGATAGCTCACGCCGGCCGCTGAGCAATTGAATCAGTCGGTGCATACGCTGCCGCCAAGCCAGGTCTGCCGGCAGCACCACCTGCTGCTCCACGGCCTGGATCAGCGTTTCGATGCAGTGGCGCACATAGGCCGAGTGCAGTGCTTCCTTGCTGGGAAAGTAATCGTACAGGGTGCCGACCGCCACACCCGCTTCCAGCGCCACGGCGCGGGTGGTCAGCTTGTCCCAGCCATCGCGCTGCCAAATCCGAACATAGGTGTCGAATATCGCCTGGACGGTGAAACGCGCCCGGGCCTGTGTGGGCCGTTTCAGCGGTTTACTGCGGGTTACAGGGGGCGTCTTGCCGTTCATGGTTATCCGAACCCGTCCAGCCCAGGGCTGGCGTACAGTCTGTGTACTGCAAGATTGTCTTTACCGGAGCCCAACATGACTCAGATCCATAGTCTGCAAACTGACAAACGCGACCTCGCGCGTACCCGCATCGTCACCCAAACCCAGGGTGATCTGCAAGCCGGCCAGGCCCTGCTGAAGATCAGCCGGCTGGCGCTGACCACCAACAACATCACCTATGCCGCCTTTGGTGACACTCCGCACCTGCGTTATTGGGACTTCTTCCCCACTGGCGACGCAGGCTGGGGCCATATGCCGGCCTGGGGCTTTGCCGAGGTGGTCAGCACCACGGTGGAAGGCCTGACCATTGGTGAGCGCTTCTATGGCTATTGGCCGATCGCCACGCATCTGGTGGTGGAGCCGGTACGGGTAACCGAACGCGGTTTCTACGATGGCAGCGAACATCGACTGAGCCTGACCTCAGCCTATAACCAGTACCAGCGCAACAGTAGCGACGCGGCCTATCGTCCGGAAAACGAGGATTATCAGATGCTGCTGCGGCCGCTGTTCATCACCTCGTTCATGCTTGCCGACTATCTGGAGGACAACCGCTTCTTCGATGCCAAACGCATTGTCGTTTCCAGCGCCTCGAGCAAGACCGCGTTCGGCACCGTGTTCTGCCTGCAGGGCCGCAATGACGTGCAACTGGTTGGCCTCACCTCAGCCAGTAACCGGGAGTATGTGGAAGGCCTCGGCTGCTATCAGCAGACGGTCACCTATGACCAACTGGAGTCGCTGGATGCCAGTGTTCCCACCCTGTATGTCGACTTCTCCGGCAACGCCGGACTGCGCCAGCGCGTCCACGCCCACTTTGGCGCATCGCTGATGCATGACTGCTACGCCGGTTCGGCCCATAGCCAGGACCATATCAGCGAACAGAACCTGAAACTCGCCGGCCCGCAACCACAGACCTACTTCGCACCGAACCAGATCCGCAAACGCAATGCCGATTGGGGGCCTGCGGAAGTGACACGGCGTTTCAACGCTGCACAACTGAGTTTCATCGACCGAGTACGTGATACGAACTCACCCTGGATCGCGCTACAGAATCATCAGGGACTCGATGCGGCCCCAGCGTTGGTCGACACCCTGGTCAATGGCCGCATCGATCCCAGCGATGGGCATGTGCTGATTCTCGACTGAGACTCACGCCAGCAGCGGCGGCAGGTCGTCAAAGATCGATAGCACCTGCGTGAAACTGGCCTCCGGCAAGCACTGCACCCGCAGTGGCTCGCCGGTAGCCGGGTGCTCGAAGACCAGCTCGGTGGCCGCCAGCATCAACCGACTGCCACCGAAGCGCGCGGCAAAGTACTTGTTGTGCCGGGTACGACCGTAATTGGTATCGCCAATGATCGGATGGCTGATGTGCTGCATGTGCCTGCGCAGCTGATGCTTGCGACCAGTGTGCGGATACAGCGCCAGCAGGCTGTAGCGACTCTGCGGATAACCCTCCACCTCCACCGGAATCTCGGTAGTAGCCAGCCGCCGGAAATGCGTAAGCGCATCGCGCACCGGTAGCTCCTCATCCTTGTTGCGCCTGTCGGTCGCATGCTCACGCAGCGGGTGATCGATCATTCCCTGCTCCGCCGACCAACCCCGTACCAGCGCCAGGTAGGCCTTGCCCACCTGCCCTGCCATCAATGCCTTGCCGAAGACACTGGCGGTATCCGGATCCCGGGCGAACAACAGCACACCCGAGGTCGGACGGTCCAGTCGGTGGCAGGGATAGACATGCTCACCGCCATTGAGTTGCCGCGCATACTGCAGAGCAAATTCGGTGGCGTGACGGTCGATGGGACTGCGATGCACCAGCAGGCCGGCCGGCTTGTGCACGGCCAGCAGCCAGTCATCACGATAGAGTTCGACCAGAGGGTTGTCGGAAAGTGGTCTCTGCATGGGGCTCGGTATCCAGTTCAGCAGGCCCGCGAGCATAACACCGCCCGCCTGTTATGCGCTGGCCAGCTTGAGGCCCAGGATGCCGGCACCAATCAGCACCAGACTGATCAGCCGCAGCGGACTGGCCGGATCATCGAACAACAGGATGCCCAGCACCACGGTGCCCACCGCACCAATTCCGACCCAGATCGCATAGGCGGTGCCCAGCGGCAGGGTTTTCATGGCAATACCGAGTAGCCAGACACTGATCACCATCGACAAGGCGGTACCCAGCGTGGGCCACAGACGGGTGAACCCTTCCGTGTACTTCAAGCCGATAGCCCAACCGATTTCAAACAGACCTGCGATAGCGAGAATGACCCAGTTCATGATTACCTCTGAATGGGGCCGTCCCCGCTGAATGACAAAGTGAGGTCGTCCTCACTTCCATAGCGTTAAAGGTGCCTGCACAGCCTCTGCCAGGCAAGCCCGGCGATTATACCCCGCCCGGCGAAAAGAGGCACGCCATCGTCAGTGGGCAACCGCCTTGGAAAATACATTCAGTACAACCACACCGGCAATGATCAGCCCCATGCCGATCACGGCTGGCAGGTCCAGCTTCTGCCCGAACAGCAACCAGGCCACCACCGCGATCAATACGATGCCGGCGCCGGACCAGACCGCATAGGCGACGCCCACCGGAATGGTGCGCAGCGTCAGCGCCAGCAGATAGAAAGCGATGCCGTACCCGACCACCACCAGCACCGATGGCCAGAGCCTGCTGAATCCCGAACTGGCCTTGAGCGCCGAGGTGGCAATCACCTCGGCGACAATCGCGATGGATAGAAACAGCCAGCTTTTCATCAATCCGTATCCTCACAGGCGCCACCTCGCTAACTGAACCCAGCATGCTGTGGCAGGTCATCGGTAATCTCGAACCAGGGAGCTTTGTTCTGCACGAAAATATGCCGCTGGGGACGTACACCCGGGTCGGCATCTAGTGTACTAAGTGGGAAGCCATACACCTCAGGCCTGGCATCGAAGCGAGTATACAGACTGGAGCTGCATACCGAACAGAAGGCCTTGTGCTCACCTGGCGAGGATTCGTAGAACCGGATCAGCTCCTCGCCGCGCAGCGTCTTCCAGTCCGCCGAACGGATCTTGCAGGAGGTTCTGAACGCCGCGGCATGCAGCTTGCGGCACATGGAACAATGACAGTTGTAGACATCGCTCAACGGGCCGTGGATTTCATATTGCACGCCTTGGCACAGACAGCTTCCTGTCAGTTTCATGACCGCATCTCCTCTGTTGAATGCACCTCTTTAGGGTAGCTGAGGAAACCGACAGTCCAGTAACCCTGGGCAGGGCCCACCGGTAACCGCCAGAGCGCCGCACCAGTGTCGCCACCCCACCCAACAAAGTTAACCAGCAGGCAAAGGTTCTGCTACCTTCAGTATCCACTAACAACATCGATACCGAGGAAATACGACATGACCGCCCTGTATGACATCCCGCTGACCCAGATCGACGGCGCTCCCTCCAGCCTGGCCAACTACCGCGGCAAGGTGCTACTGGTAGTCAACGTCGCCTCCAAGTGCGGACTGACACCCCAGTACGAAGGGCTTGAAGCCTTGTATCAGGATAAACGCGACCAGGGGCTGGAGGTGCTGGGCTTTCCCGCCAACAACTTCAAAGGCCAGGAGCCGGGCACCGACGCGGAAATCCAGAGTTTCTGCTCCACCGAGTACAACGTTCAATTCCCCTTGTTCTCCAAGATCTCGGTGGTCGGTGATGACCAGCATCCGCTGTATGCGCAGCTGACCGCTGCCCAGCCCCAAGCGGCTGGCGATGGTCCGTTCCGCGAGCGTCTGAAAGGTTTTGGCATCAACCCGGGAGAACCGAAGGATGTGCTGTGGAACTTCGAGAAGTTTCTGATCAGCCGCAGCGGTGAAGTGGTTGCACGCTTTGCCCCGGATGTAGCCGCGGATGATCCGCGACTGGTGGCAGCGATCGAGGCTGAACTGGCCAAGGGCGCCTGAATCCGGCCTGCGACAGGACCGGGGTGTAGCACCCCGGTCCGCGTTCGGGCGCCACGCCTTCGGCATCTCTTCTTCGAATCAGGCCCGCTTGATCGCCACCACGGAAAACATATGCCAGTGCTTGGTCCTGCCCAACGCAGTAGGGCCGTCCTCATCGCGCTCATCGAGCCTGATGATATCGAAGCCATCAAACAGTCCATTTACCTGCTCCCTGGTCAAGGGTAGCGTCGGACTGCGATAACCCGTGGCCCAACTGTCTTTCATCCCCATGAAGTCACCGGCAAATACGCCTCCCTCCCCCAGGCTCGACCTGATGCTTGCCCAGGTCTTATCGAAGCGCTGGGGGTCGGCAAAGAACAGGCTGGAATTGGCCAGAACCAACCCGTTTTCCGGATAGGCAAATCGCTCGAAAGAGGCGTCGGATATCCTGACCCGGGGGTTGTTCTTGAAGCGCTGCTCGCAGATGGCAACCGCGTCGCGGTTGATATCGAAGCCATGAACGCAGTAGCCCAGCTCGGCAAGGTAGGCGATATCCGCCCCGGTCCCACAGCCACAATCGACCGCCACCCTGAGGGAGGATTGATTCATCCCCGCCGCCAGCTCCGTTCGTTGGGCATGCTTTCGGGCAAGCGCCTTTGCGTAATACTGGCGCCATATATCGCTATCCAGGGTCTGTTCCAATCTCTCACCTATCGATGAATTCATCCTGGGCGCTGACCAATTGCCGGTATTCATCAAGATGATACACAGCGAGACAGCCAAGCAGCACATTCTCCCGTTCATCCTTTGTCGGCGTGGCGTGCTCCGCATAGGCCTTGCGTACAAACGCATCGATGACCTGATAGGGGTCATGCGTCACTTCCAGGGTGTCCTCATTCTGCCTGATCTGATGAGCTCCTCGCCCCATATGATGCAATGCCCCGCTCGCGGCTGCTATATCATCGCGGATAACCGAGGTCTCCGGCCAGGCGGCCATCAGGCAGCGGGCCAGGCCATAATCCGCCAAGGATTGCCGCGCAGAGACGAGGTCTTCATCGGCGGCGGCGTTGCCACCCAGGAAGATGATCAGCGCTGCCACCAGGCTGGAACGGTAAAGTCTCTTCACTTCAAGGCGAATGCAGCGGCAGCGAAACTGCCCAGGGAACCTGAGCCGGACTGGGCGCCAATATGCACGGTTCCCTCGGCCAGCAGCACGTTGGATCCCGCTGGACATCCACAGGCAATATAGTCACCGGCCCGGGCAGCAGGCCCCGCAGGCAGGACGATGGTTCTGGGGCCCACAGCGATGATTTCGCCGATACCCTTCTTGCAGGCGGGGCAGGTAGCCTTGTGCCCCACCGAACTCGCTACCAGACCGTCGAAGGTGATACCTGGGTTTCCTTCGATAACAGAACCACCTGTCGACGTTCTGGAACCTATTCCGATTTTCAACATGGACTGCCATCCGTCCTGCAACTTTTCCTGAAGTGACGACGGATGCTAGAGAAGCCGGCGATATGAGCCAAGCGGCTCCTGTTCTATTTGTAGAGCAGGTCACGCAAGTGGCAGTCGGTTGGGCACCCGGGGAAGCCTGCAGGCACTGCAGTCACACCCTGAGCATCCCGCGAAAGCCCCTCGCGGCATAATAGGACTGCGCGCCATTGTGATACAGGAAAACCTGGTCATAGCGGCGATCGCAGAACAGCGCACCGCCAAGCCTGCGGATCCCAGGCGGCGTTGCCACCCAACTCGAGGTCTTGCTGTCGAAGCAGCCGAGTGTCTGCAGCATCCGATACTGCTCTTCCGTCAGGATCTCTATACCCATGGCGGCAGCGAGACCCGTAGCGCAGTTAGCCGGTTTGTGCGTCTTTCTGGCTTCCAGTGCTTCCCGGTCATAGCACAGGCTGCGGCGGCCTGTGGGACTTTCCGCAGAGCAGTCGACAAAGAGCAGCTCGCCGCTCTGTAGGTCGACACCGATTACATCAGGCTCACCGCCAGTGTTTTCCATTTGCAGCAGGCAGCGCAGCTTGTGCGGCCTGGCTTCCAACCGGCTTTCGACATCTGCCCAGTCAATGTCTCTATGCCGGCTCATATTGCCTGCAAAACGCGACCGCAAGGTCTCAAGCAATGCCGCTCGCTGCTGCGCATTCATGGCTCAATCCTCCTCCTCTGATTCACCCGCATAGGTTTCGCCGCTGCAGCACAATACTGTAGCACCCGCCCGCTTTGCACCATCACCTCGCCACCACGCACCATTACGGCACACGAACCCGCTTCGCTAGTGCACCAATAGCGCTTATTTCGCCAACAAAAACATGCAACCCCTTGAATAATAAAGATTAGTAAAACATGGCAAGCAAAATGCTATGAGACCCATGCCAACGCAACAGCACCTGACATACATGCATGGGGAATCAACTGATGATGAAGAAACTCGCAGCCGCCGTCGCCACGATCAGCACCGTCGGCTTTGCCAATCTGGGCCATACGGAAGAATTCGATACCGCCATCGGCAAACTGGATGCCAGCATGAACGTCACGCTGGCCACCGACTACATCTGGCGCGGCCAGTCCCAGACTGCCGGCGCGGGCGCCATTCAGGGCGGCCTGGATATCGGCCACGAGAGCGGTCTGTATATCGGTGCCTGGGCCTCCAATGTGGATTCGGACGCCTTCGATGGGGGAAGCATTGAAATCGATTACTATGCCGGCTTTGCCGGTGATATCACTGACGATATCAGCTATGACCTGCAGTGGGCGACTTACACCTATCCCAAGGGCGTCCGCGCCACGGACGAGGTGCTGGCCAGCATCAACCTGTATGGTCTGACCCTGGGGGCCAAGTACGCTTACGAGTCGGACAGCGCCCTGTATACCTATATCGGTTACGGCTTCGCCCTGCCCGCCGATGTGAGCCTGGACCTGCACTTTGGCCGGACCGATACCAAGGACGCGCTGAACGAGCCCACCGATACCAAGGAAAAGTACAATGACTGGGCAGTTACCCTGGGCAAGACCTTCCTGGACATCGACTGGGCACTGGCCTACACCGATACCAACCTGAAAGGCAGCACCTGTGCCGAGTGGTACGGCAAGAGCGGTTACTGCGACTCCAACTTCACCTTCTCAGCGTCCAAATCCTTCTGAGTACCGCAGAGGCGCCTTCGGGCGCCTATTTCTCGAACAGCCCCATCCGGTGCTGCAGATAGGTATCCAGGAACTCCCATACCGCGATGATCTTGCCGTCACGACACTGGAAGCGGAACAGATATTCGTTGCGGTAATCCCGATCGTCAGGGGTTCTGGCAGTGAGCCGGAAATGTGCCACCACATCATCCTGCTCCGCGATCAGCGCATGCAGTTCAATGGCGATGGTGTCGAATCGAAAGAGATGACTGCCCTTGCCCATCATCTCCAGCACGGCAGGAATACCGGTAAAAGGCCCACCAAAGGGATGAGCTGGGGGCAGATGCCATTGGATATCAGCAGCAAAGTAGTCGGTTATCGGGGTGTCGTTCCTGCCCGCCACGGAATCGAAGTATTGCCTGATCAGATCCTTGCCCGAATTCATATCGCGAGTTCTCCACAGCTGACCGTCGATGGTGCGTAGATACCCACCCTAGCTCAGCCATGATATGGCGCGCCTCGTCCATACGGATCAGGTTATATTGCCGTCATGCCTCCAGCGCGCAGACGCGCAGCGCCTCGACATCCCCCGACACGATCACCGCCAGGTGGCGCGTGATCTTCTCCACCGGCCAGTCCCACCAGGCGATGGTTTGCAGTATCTCGATGGTCTCGGGTGAGAAGCGCGGTTTGACCGGCCTGGCGGGGTTACCACCGACCACGGTATAGGGCGGTACATCGCTGACCACGACCGCCCGTGACGACACGATAGCGCCATTGCCGATGTTCACGCCCGGCATGATCAAGGCGTCATAACCAATCCACACATCATTCCCCACCACCGTATCGCCCTTGTAGGGAAGTTCGTCCAGGCGCGGCATGACCTGCTCCCAGCCATTACCGAAAATCTGGAATGGATAGGTGGAGATACCGGACAGCTTGTGGTTGGCGCCGTTCATGATGAACTTCGCGCCCCGCGCGATCGCACAGAACTTGCCGATGATCAGCTTGTCGCCGATAAACGGGTAGTGATAGAGAACGTTGCGCTCGAAGTTTTCCGAGTCCTCCGGATCATCGTAATAACTGTAGTCACCCACGATGATGTTCGGGTTCTTCACCGTGTTCCTGATAAAGCACACCTGGGGAAATCCCTCCATCGGGTGTGTGGTCGTCGGCTTCGGTCCGTGCATCGTTTCCTCCGATTCAGGTGGGGATCAGCCCGCACTCGGCACTCCCTGCGGGTGAGATACCATCTCCAGCTCATAGCGTGGCTCAGCATCGTCTGATGATAGCGCCAATCGCAGAGCCGCGGGGCTGGCCAGCATCGGTAATGGACGGGAAAATACAGTGGACTTGAGCGGGGAGCGCGGTACAGCATAGACCTCAGAGCCACCGACAAAGGATCGCCGCGTGTCCAGGAAAACCAGCCCCGCTGAGAATTACTGCATCGCACTGCAGCCCATCTGTGACACCCAATGGCAGCATGTGGCCGATGAGATGCTCTATCGCCACAACCAGCAAAGCGACTACGCCCAGATCGATTGTGGCCTGACTGCCACCGTGCGCGCCTGCAACACCGCCTTCTACGAGATCGGCCTGGAAGCCCTGGTCGGGCAGCGCACCCTGTTCTTCAATGCACCCCGCGACTGGTTGATGAGCCCGGAACTGCTGCCGCCCTGCAGTGAGCAGATCGTCATCGAAGTGCTGGAATCGGTCGAGGTCGACCAAGCCATCATCAAGGCGCTGCAACAACTGCGTGAACAGGGTTACCGCCTGGCCCTGGACGATTTCGTCCTGACTCCGGAAACGCGCCCGTTACTGGAGCTGGCCGACATCATCAAGGTGGACATGCTGCAACCGCTGGATGAAGCCAGTATCGAGCTGTACCACCAGCACAACCTGCAGTTGCTGGCGGAAAAGGTCGAAGACACCGAGACCTTCGAGCGCTGCCAGGCGCTCGGCTTCACCCTGTTCCAGGGTTATTTCTATGCGCGGCCGGAGGTGCATGCTCTCTCGGCCCGTCAACGCGGCAGCAACCACGCCGCCCATATCCACCTACTCAACGCCCTGTACAGCAAAACCCCGGACTTCCAGCGGCTGGCCTACCTGCTGGTGCAGGACCCGGAGTTATGCGTCGCGCTGATAAGACAGGCCAATTCCGCCGCCCATCGCCGCACCAGGGAGATCTCCAGCATCCATCAGGCGCTACTCATGCTCGGCATGCAGCGCCTGCAGCAACTGGTCACCACCCTCATGCTGGCCAGAAACGGCCCAGCCAGCCTGTTGATGCTGCCGCAGCTGCTGACCCGCGCCGCCATGTGCGAGTCACTGGCCCGGCAGTTCAGCAGAGCAGCTCCGGATGAAGCCTTCACCGTCGGCATCTTCTCGCTCATGCACGTGATGCTGGGAAAGAAACGCGAGCAACTGCTCGACAGCCTGCCACTCAGCCGCGACATCAAGCAGGCGGTCCGTCACGGCGAGGGAGAACTGGGCCGTCTGCTGCGCCTGGTGATCGCCCATGAACAGGGCAGGCTCGAGCAGGCATCCAGTGAACTGATGGAGCAGATCAACCGCATCTACCTGCAGTCGCATAGCTGGGCTACGGCTCAACTGCAGGGGATCTAGCTCACCCGGACAGGCTGCGCCCCTCCACCACCGAATGGATATGAGAGCAGGTTTCGACGATGCGCCAACCAGCCTCGGTCAGCCGATAGCGGTCTTCATACAACCCGCCGAGCTGGCGGGTGATACCACTCTGCGCATCCAGATTGAAGTAGTACAGCGCCCAGCGGCCACGCGCTTCGGTTGCCGACTCCAGGATGATTTCCGGATTGCTGCCGTGATGCAGATCGATGACATTGGGCTGACAAGCCAGACGTGTATACAGCTCGATGAAACTGTCGCGATCATGGAACACACCCAACTCGCCATAATCGATCCGTATCGGTCCCAGGGCGAAGCACTCGCGAATATCCTCCACCGCCTTGCGATCACAGGCGTTCAGGTATCGGTGCTTGAGCTGGCGAATCTGTTCCAGCGCTTCGAGTTGCTGCAGGCGTCGTTCGATGGTCAGTGTGTCTGTGGACTGCATGATTATGTTCTCCTGATCAGCCGACCCGCGCCGGATGCATCGGTACCGGCCCACCCAGCTGTTGGCGCAGTGAGGCCGGCTGGCGTTGATCGGCATCGACGATACCGTAGCGCACCGCCTGTTCGGCACTGATCAGGGTCTGCCCACTCAGTTGCGCCAGCGCCGGGTCATTCAGCAAAGCGTGAATCACCCGGCCATTGAATTCAGGTGTTTCCGCCTGGGCCAGGAAAGCCGAGTAATCCACACCACTGGCGGCGCCAACCAGGGCACTGCGCTCGGTATGCTGCAACCCCAGCCAGAGAGACAGGGCTGCGACGCCAGTGCCTTCCAGGTCCACCGCCATGTCCGCCGCCAGCTTGTCGCAACCGGCCTTCTGGGCGCCATAGGCCGGGCCGTGCATATAGCAATTGGCGCCGTAGGAAGAAATGAAGGCAATCAGACCGCGCGTGGATTTCAGCAACAGCGGGACGGCGTAATAGCTGGCGACATACGCCGAACGCAACCCCACGTCGAGCATATCCGCCATATCCAGGTCCTTCTCCCAGAACGGCCCGGGCGTGACCAGTTGGCGATGCAGAAAGGTGGCGTTGTTGACCAGCAGATCGAGCCGCCCCTGTTCCGCTTCAACCCGTTCGAAGAGCCTGGCGACCTGGGCATCATCGGCATGATCGCAGCCAACCGGAATACCACAGCCGCCGGCTGCGCTGACCAGTTGCGCCGTTTCCTCCAGATTGCCCCCGAGCACCTGGCCATTGACCTGCTCCTGGCCCTGACCACTGAGCGTCCGCCCAGTGAGATAAACCGTCATCCCGGCGCTGCCCAGCGCTATCGCAATGCCCCTACCCACACCCCGGCTGGCCCCGGTTACCACAGCGATACCAGGCTGTATCGATACCATGAAGCTGCTCCTGCAAAGAGTTCAGCCTTCTTTCTATGGCCTGAGGGCAGTGGTGGCATCGTCTGTCTGGACGACTGCGGATGGATTGTGTCGAGAACCCATGCGCCATTTCGTGATGTACGGCCAAATGCAGTTATTGCTATAGATAATCACTAGCATTAGCATTCACAAACAAAGGACAACCTGAATGCATAATTCCCAACGCGATGCTCACCGCCCTCTTCCTATATCCCTGCGCGCCAGCCTGGCGATCATCGGCTGTCTGTCAGCCCTCCCGGTATTCGCTCAGTCATCGGCTGTCGAGCTACCGGATGATCGTCGGTAGTGAGGTGGAGTCGCCCGAGGGTCCCGTCCAGGGCTACACTGCGAGGCGCTCAGCCACCGCCACCAAGACCGACACGGCCATCACCGAAACGCCAAGGTCGATCAGTGTCGTCACCGCTGACCGCATGCGGGACCAGGGCGTGCAGACGGTACAGGATGCCCTGCGGTATGTTGCCGGCGTGCGCGGCGAGGCTTACGGGCTGGATGCCCGGGGTGACGCGGCGCTGGTCCGCGGCAGCATGCCGGCCTTGTTCCTGGATGGCCTGCAGCAGGCCTTTGGCAGCTATACCAACACCCGCCCCGACCCATTTGCTCTGGAACGTATCGAAGTCCTCAAGGGCCCCGCCTCGATGCTCTACGGCCAGAGCCCGGTGGGCGGGCTGGTGAACATGGTGAGCAAGCGCCCTCTGGCTACCCAACAGACCGAGCTGCAGCTGCAGTACGGCAGCCACGATCGCAAGCAGATCGCCATCGACAGCACCGGTCCGCTGACTGCAGATGGCAATTGGCTGTATCGCATCGTGGCCATCGCCCGCGACAGCGGCACCCAGGTCGATCATGTCGACGATGACCGCCTGCTGCTGATGCCCTCGATCACCTGGCAGCCGACCGACAACTTCCAGTGGACCCTGCTCGCCAACATCCAGCGGGATGACAGCGGCTCCACATCGCAGTTCCTGCCCCACACCGGCACCCTGCTCGGTGCCCCCTACGGACGCTTCGATACCGATCTGTTCGTCAGCGAACCGGGCTTCGATGAATACAACACCGAGCAGTTGGCCCTGACTTCCATGCTGACCTGGCGCCCGAACGATACCTGGACCCTGCGCCAGAACCTGCGCTATCAGGAAAGCGAGGTCAGCTATCAGCAGATCTATGGCTGGCCACCGGTACTGGCAGCGGACAATCGCACATTCGACCGGATCTATTACGTAGCCAAGCCCAAGGTGGACGTCTGGATCGCCGATCAGAATGCCCAGGCCCAGTTCGATACCGGCTCACTCCAGCACACCCTGCTGGTCGGTGCCGACTACCAGCACGCCGTGACCAACCGCGACCAGGCCGGCGGCCCGGCCACGCCGCTGGACCTGTACAACCCGGTGTACGGCACCTTCGATCCATCCATCATCAGCCTGACCGCCGACCCGGAGCAGACCGTGGCCCAGCGCGGCCTGTACCTGCAGGACCAGATCCGCTATCAGCGTTGGCTGTTGACCCTGGGCCTGCGCAAGGACTGGGCCGACAACCGCACCGAAGGCGGCACCCGGCAGAAGGACGACGCCGTCACCGGCCATATCGGGCTGACCTATCTGCTGGATAATGGCCTGGCGCCCTATATCAGCTACAGTGAATCCTTCCAGCTGGTCATCGGCTTGAATGCCCTGACCAACCAGCCCTACAAGCCGATGGAAGGCGAGCAATGGGAGTTCGGTATCAAGTATCAACCCCCGGGCAGCCGCAGCCTGTATACCGCCGCGCTATTCGATCTGCGCGAGCAGAACCGCCGCATGCCGGACCCGGAGAATCCGATCAACACCATCCACACTGGCGAAACCAGGGCCCAGGGCGTCGAGCTGGAAGCCCTGGCTACCCTGTCCCCCAACTGGGATCTGATCGCCACCTACACCTACACGGACACCGAGGTGGTAGAAGGCTCCGCAGCTGAAGAAGGTCACCGTCTGGCAAGCACACCGGAACACATGGCCTCGCTGTGGAGCCAGCATCGCTTCGCACTGTTCGGCATACCCGGCTTCAGCGTCGGCGCTGGCGTGCGTTACGTCGGTGCCAGCTGGGACGGCACCGACAGCCTGAAAACACCCTCGACCACGCTGTTCGATGCCATGCTCGGCTACAGTCGGCAGAACTGGACACTCGCCCTCAATGCCACCAACCTCGAGGACGAAACCTACTACACCACCTGCCTGGCACGGGGCGACTGCTTTATCGGCAATCGCCGAACCCTGGTCGGCTCGCTCAGCTATACGTTCTGATGGCAGCTCCAGCCCTGTACCGCCTGTTCAGATCCAGGTCCGCCGAGCTGGTCAGCCGCAGCATGGCCGCGCTGTTCGGCGGCTACCTGCTGGCCTTCGGCTTTACCGCCTTCTTCAGCGTCTATCTGCCGTTTTCCCGTCCCAACCGCGTGGTCACGGCCAGTCTGCTGTGCTTCGCTGTCTGGGTTGCTGCTGCCATCTATGCCTTCGCCGCGCGTAGCCCGACACGTGCCTGGCTAGTGCTGGTCATCACCACTGCCGTCGCCTATTCGGCCGCCTATCTCCCCACTGAGTGGAGATTGCGCCCATGAAACTGCGCCAAGCCATGACCGGCCTGCATATCTGGGGCGGCCTGCTGCCCAGCTGGCTGTTGTTCGTCATCATCTTCACCGGCACCCTGGCCTGCTTCGACAAGGAACTGGAACGCTGGATGCGCCCGGCATTGCATGTCCCGGCCAGCGAAACGGTCATGGGCACGGACGCCATCAGCACCTGGCTGGGTGACAACATCAGCGCACCATTGCATGCCTACTGGATGCATGGGCCTACGGATCGCGCACCCTACTGGCAACTCGGCTGGGAGGAAGACGCCACCGGCGTACGCGGCAAGGCCGCATTCGACCCAGCCAATGGCCAGCGCCTGGCCGACACCCTGGGCGGCGAGTTCTTCTTCACCCTGCACTACAACCTGCATGCCGGTCAGCTCGGCATGTATATCGTCGGCCTTGCCGGCATGTTCATGCTGACGGCGCTGGTCTCCGGCATCATCATCCACCGGCGGATATTCAAGGACTTCTTCACCCTGAGGCCCAATGCCAACGGCCAACGTGCCTGGCTGGACGCCCACAACCTGTTCGGTGTCATCGGCCTGCCCTTTCACCTGGTACTGGCCTACACCGGCGTCGCGGTGTTCGTCGCCTCCTATATGCCCGCCGGCGCCCTGGTGGCCTACAACGGCGACCCGATGGCTTTCTATTCCGAGGTCCAGGGAGGCTACCACCGCAACGAACTGCACCAACCACCTGGCACACCGGTATCCATCGACGGGCTGATCGAGGATGCACGACAGCACTGGCAAACCAGCGATATCGGCTGGGTCATCGTCGAACACCCACACGACGCCTCTTCGATCGTCAGCGTTCGCCGCCTGGATCCATCCCGTATCGGCTCGCCCCAGGATGCACTGAGTTACGACGCCTTCACCGGTGAACTGCTCAACCAACAGCAGGCACCCAGCGCCTACCGTGCGTATATCTGGCTGGTCGGCCTGCATATGGCCCAGTTTGGCGGGCAGATCGTCCGCGTGTTGTACAGCTTGCTGGGGTTGGCCGGCTGCATGATGCTGGTCGCCGGCAATAACGTCTGGCTACGCAAGCGCACCAAGCGCCAGAGCCCCGGCCTGACCCTGGTGCGAGCGCTGAATACCGCCGTGTTCTTCGGTCTTCCCATCGCCTCCCTCGCCCTGCTCTGGGGCAATCGGTTTATCCCCAGTGAGCTGACGTCCCGGACCACCGCGGAAGCGTGGAGCTTCGCCGGGGCCTGGCTGCTGGTCACCCTCTTTGCCCTTCTCACCCATCGCCAGCCAACGCGCCAGACCAGGACACTGTTCGCCGTGCTGGGCCTGCTTGGCCTCGGACTCCCGTTGGTCAACTATCTGACCACGACGGATGGGCACCTGCTGGCGACCATCAACCACGCCCCCATGCTGGCCGCAGTGGACCTGGTAATGCTGCTGACGGGCGGCCTTTGCAGCTGGAGAGCGGTCAAGGCATCTTCGCCAATGGCTGACAAAGGGATCGCGGGCGGGCAAGACGTCGACCAGGAGTTGGCCGGATGAACCTGATCACCTTTGCGTTGGCCTGTACCGGTATGCTTGCCCTGTGCCTGGCCATGACCCGGCATTACCGCGACCTGTTCAACACCCACCCAGCTCCCAGCCGACGCGCCTCCCTGCGTCTGTTCGGCAGCGTCTTGCTGGCGGGATGTATTGCCGGGAATATGGCAACCCAGGGCATGGCGATCGGAGGGGTGGTCGCCATCGGTCAGATCATGCTCGCAGGGTTGGTAGCGGGGCTGGGACTGGCCTGGAAAATGGCACGGCAGCCAGGCGCCCCACGCTAGCGCCGGATAAAATCCTGGCGCTTTTTCCGCCCCTCTCCCCTCCTGCCACCGACCGCCACCATACCGTTCATCAACCTGGTGCACTACCTACCCCAAACGGACGAGGCCGGGTCTGGAATACTCGCCTACTCTCCGAACCAATGGATAAATCCGGCATGGCGCCAAATAAAACCCGAAAAAAAGGGGCCAACCATGAAAGTAAAAAGATGGCCGTTCTGGCCAGTGTTCGCCATGGGCATGTTGATTGCCCTGGTAGCCGCAGTGGAAGTGCATAGCGCAACCGGAAGTCGGGTCACGCAGTGTTCTCCCCCTTCGCCGATGTGTGGTGCGCCGACGGTCACCATCAGCAGGTTGTTCATTCCCTGAGCCGCCGGTCCACAGGCTGTCAGGTAAGAGCCTTGCTGTCAGACAGCAAGGCTTAGCTGCCGGGACACCCCGAACCGGTCAGTGATGCCTGCCGTAACGCTATTCATCACTTTGCAGCCCTTGTACCCCCTCGGAGCAAGCGCACCCGGTATGTCGTACCGCCAGGACGCGAGCCTGCGCTGGCAACAGCTTGTACAATCCCTTTTCGCCGGATACTCATTTGTTAAGGGAATGCTCCATGCAACTTGCCATAGCCGCCATCATCGCCCTGCTGCCGATCATCAACCCGTTCAGCACCGCTCCCATGTTTCTCGCCATTACCGAGGGTGATACTGAAGCCGAGCGCCGGGAGCAGGCACGCAAGGCCGTGATCTACATGGTGTGCATTCTGGTGGCATTCCTGGTGGGCGGCAGCTTCATCATGACCTTCTTTGGCCTGTCACTACCGGGACTGCGGATCGCCGGCGGCATCCTGGTCGCAGGCGTGGGCATGCGCATGCTCTACCCCAAGGACAACGGCGTGCAGACCAAGGCCGAGCATCTGGAATCCAAGCGCAAGCGGGATGTATCCTTCACCCCGCTGGCCATGCCCAGCCTGGCCGGCCCCGGGGCCATTTCGGTGACCATCGGTCTGACCTCCCTGGCCAAGGGCTGGCTGGACTTCGTCTCCATCATCATTGGCATCCTGGCGGTGGCGGCGATCGTCTACCTCACCCTGCGCCTGTCCACTCGACTGGTGAAGATCCTCGGCGTCAACGGTCTGCATGCCATGACCAAGATCATGGGCTTTCTGATCCTGTGCGTCGGGGTACAGTTCATCGTCAACGGCGTGATCGACGTGGCCTCCAGCCCCGAGCTGGTGCATGGCATTCTGCGGGTTCTTGAAGAGGCGCGTTAAGTCGCTGCGAAGGCCGAATCAGTTACCATGGCCTTCGATGAAAGCAGGCCAGGGAAGAGAGAGTTCATGTCGTACCCCATAGAACAGAAGTTGGTAATCGCAGTAGCCTCAAGCGCACTCTTCGACCTCTCTGAATCCGACCAGGTATTCCGTGAAGAGGGAGAAAAGGCCTACCGGGAGTATCAACAGGAGCATCTGCGTACACCTCTGGCAAAAGGCGTAGCCTTCCCGTTTGTCCGCCGCTTCCTGAGCATCAATCGTAACTTTCCAGAAAAGTGCCCGGTGGAGGTGGTTCTGTTATCCCGGAACTCGGCCATAACCGGCAAACGCGTATTCAATTCCATCGCGCATCACGGGCTCGACATCAGCCGCGCTGCCTTCCTCGAAGGCAAGTCACCCTATTCCTACATCCCGGCCTTCAATGCCTCGCTGTTCCTGAGTGCCAACGAAGCAGATGTCTCCCAGGCCATCGACTATGGGCACCCGGCGGGTACGGTGCTGCCCAGTCATGTGGTGGATGACGAGGATGATGTCGAGCTGCGCATCGCCTTCGACTTTGACGGCGTGATCGCCGATGATGCCTCAGAGAGAGTTTACAAGGCAGGGTCGTTAGCCGAATTTCAGGCGCATGAGACGATCCACTCGCACACTCCACATACACCAGGCCCCCTGGCCGATTTTTTCCGCAAACTGTCGCATCTTCAGCGCCTGGAAGATCAGGCAGTGGAAGCGGACCCGAACTATCATCGTGTATTGCGCACCGCCATTGTCACGGCACGCAATGCGCCTTCACATGAGCGCGTGATAACCACGCTGGAGCACTGGGGCGTGAACGCAAACGAGGTCTTCTTTCTTGGCGGCATGAAGAAAGACCGGATTCTGACGGTACTCAAGCCCCACATGTTTTTTGATGACCAACGCTCACATCTGGAATCGGAAGCTGGTGATATCCCCATGGTGCATATTCCGTTTGGGGTAGCGAACCTTTAGGAACGCGCAATTCTCCACCACTCCTGAAGTCAATTACGGTGGACAAGACGGAACCGGCCGTTACAATGGCCCCGCTCTACCCGGTCGCAGCCTACCCGGACAAAACAAGGACACCTATGAACGCTTTACTGATCTGCTCCGGCGGATTCGACTCCGTGACCCTGGCCTACCGGCTGGCGGCGGAGCAGTCCCTCGGCACCCTGCTGACCTTCGACTACGGTCAGCGCCACCGCAAGGAAATCGATGCAGCCCGCCAGTGCGCTGAGCGGCTCGCAGTGCCTCACCTGGTCATTGACATCGGTCATATCGGTCGCCAGCTGTCTGGCTCGGCCCTGACTGACGACATCGCCGTGCCCCACGGGCACTACAGCGAAGAGAACATGAAGGTGACGGTGGTGCCCAACCGCAACGCCATCATGCTCACCATTGCCTTCGGCGTGGCTGCTGCCCGCAATCTCGATACCGTGGCTCTAGCGGTGCATGGCGGCGATCACTTCATCTATCCCGACTGCCGCCCTGACTTCATCCGCCTGTTCGGCGAGATGCAAGCCAAAGCGCTGGAAGGCGTAGCCGAGGTGGCGCTGCTGGCTCCCTACGTCAACACGGACAAGACCGAGATCGCCCGGGATGCGGCGCGCTTTGCAGTGCCGGTGGCTGACACCTGGTCCTGTTACGAGGGCGGCGATCTGCACTGCGGCCGCTGCGGTACCTGCGTGGAGCGCATCGAGGCCATGGCCCTGGCCGGGGTGGCCGATCCCACGCCCTATAAAGATACGCAGTACTGGCGCGAAGCGGTGGCGAGGGTGACCCCATGTACACGATAAGAAAAGAGTTTCACTTTTCCGCCTCCCATCAGCTCAAGCAGATGCCCGATGGGCATCCTTGCGCCCGCCTGCATGGCCACAACTACGTGGTGGTGCTCGAATTACGGAGCGAGACCCTCGACCAATACGGTTTCGTTCGTGACTACCTGGAACTCAAGGCGTTCAAGGAGTACATCGACACCGAGCTGGATCACCGCCACCTCAACGAGGTGCTGGGCGATGAATGCACCACCGCCGAGCGCCTGGCCCGACACCTGCACGACTGGGCCCGGGCTCGCTGGCCAGAAGTGAGCGCAGTGGCGGTATCGGAGACGCCCAAGACCTGGGCGGAGTACCGGCCGTGATCGCCGTCAGTGAAATCTTCGGCCCCACCATCCAGGGCGAAGGAGCGCTGATCGGCGCACCCACGGTCTTCGTGCGCACCGGTGGCTGCGACTTTCGCTGCAGTTGGTGCGATACGCTCTATGCCGTGGAGCCACGCTTCAAAGCCGACTGGCAAAGCATGACCGCAGAGGCGATCCTTGCCGAGGTGAACCGACTGAGTGGCGGCGAGCCGATACTGGTGACACTCTCCGGCGGCAATCCGGCGCTGCAACCACTCGATGAACTACTGCGGCTCGGCCATCAACAGGGCCACAGCTTTGCCATGGAAACCCAGGGCAGCCGGGCTCAGCCCTGGTTCGAACAGCTCGATCACCTGACGCTCAGTCCCAAGCCGCCTTCCTCGGGCATGCCCTTTCGCCGTGAGCGCCTGGAGGCCTGCCTGGCCGCCGCAGGGGCCGCCACCAAGGTCACTCTCAAGCTGGTGATCGCCAACGAAGCGGACTACCAATGGGCCAAAGCCCTGGCAGCCGACTACCCCCAGTTGTCACTGTATCTGCAGCCTTGCAATCCCGCCCCGGCCACACCCGAGCAACCGGAGCGGGAGACCGACATACAGGCACTGAACGCCCAGTTGCGCTGGCTGGTGGAGCGGATAACCGCTGACCGCTGGTACCGGCCGCGGATACTGCCGCAGCTGCATGTGCTGATCTGGAATAACGAACGGGGCGTGTAACACCTTAATCCCTGATGTCAGAACCTTCCATCACCGCTGCATGGAAAGTACTGAAACAGAGATCGAAGCAAGCGCAGCAAAGTACAAGAAAGCCCCTACTGCATGGGAATACTCCCATTGCCGGCGCAGAGTCTCCCATCCCTCCGGCAAGACCGTCCAATCCTGGGTTGCCTTGTTGGCAGGGAGGGTGAAGCAGAAGAACAGGAGAAGACTAAGCGCAACACACAGCGCCGCAGCCAGCAAAAAATAAAACGGCTTGCCTTCATGGCGCAGGATTACCGTTAGCGCGACTGATGAGATAAGAGCGCCCACAATGGGAACTCCCAGCAGCGCCCAGCCGCGATAGATCTGCTGCACAGTGAGGTAATCCTCACGGGAGAGCGTCATCTTCTGGGACAGCGCAAGCAGATGCGCCCAGCCACCCGCCATCGCTACAGCAATGCAAAGGATAGCAACAAGCTGAAGGGCCTTAACTGTGATGGGGGTGGCTGTCATGATGGAGTTACTCGCGGAAAACCCCTGACAGCATAGTACGACATCCACCTACACGCCGAGATCAGCGGCAGGCTCACAACCTGCAATCTTCTTGATCTGCCTCAAGTCGCTGCTGGCGGCGGTGTTTATACTTTGCGCTTTTCTGACGGCAGGATGCCCCATGATTCGCACTATTTCCTTGAGCAGCCTGGTGTTGGTACTGGGGTTGGGCAGCGCATTCCTTGTGCACGCCGGCACCACAGACGACGCCATGCTTCAACTTGAAACCATCATGGCGGATGAAGGCAAGCGGCATGCCAGCTACGCTGCCGGGCACGAGCGCATTCGCTTCTGCGGTTACTGCCACGGCGAAGATGGCAACAGCAAGCGCGATTACATCCCCAACCTGGCAGCCCAGCATCCGCAGTATCTGTTCGAACAATTCGAGAAGTTCGGTGACGGTCGCCGTGACGACTACGTGATGTCAAAACTGGCAAAAGCGCTGTCACAGCAAGAGCGCATCGATATTGCCGTCTACTACAGTCAACAGACTGCCAACCCGCGCCCAGACGGCGACCCGATTCTCGCTGCTGCAGGCGAGCCCCTGTATGAGCGTCACTGCTCATCCTGCCACGGTGCAAACGCTCAGGGTGTCAGGGACATGCCCCGGCTGGCCGGACAACCTGCACAGTATCTTGAACTCGCCCTGAAACGGTTCAAGGAAATGGACCCACAGCAGAACAACTCGCCCATGATAGGGGTCGCCAGGATGCTGAGTGACAGCGACATCGGCGCAGTAGCCACCTACCTGCAAGGCAGGTAGGTTCGAGCAACGCAAAATAGCCCGTTAACCAGTCGCTATATATCCCTCGCTTATTTTGCGACATGAACAATCATTCGCATCTACCGTCATTTTGGCTCGTTGAAAGTGCCAAAAGGACTGTCTTGCCTTCCGTCCTCTGATAAAAATAATACTCAGGAGAAGCTCGATGTATAGTCGCGCAACTAGTAAGGCCCGCTCCACCTCACCACAACGCCATCTTCTGGTTACCGCCCTTTCCCTGGCTGCTGGTTCATTATTACTGGCCGGTTGCCTTGGTGGCGGAGGCGGTAGCTCCTCCAGCAAACCAGGCAATCGTGCGCAGTTAACCCTCACCAATGGCGAGATTATCGGCCTGGCCACGGAGGATGTGCTGGCCTGGCATGGTATTCCCTACGCCCAGCCGCCTGTCGATGAGCTACGCTGGCGTGCACCGCTACCGCCGCAGGACTGGAGCGGCACGCTGGATGCCCGCGAGCGGGGCCCCGAATGCGTGCAGGCTGAAACTACCACCCAATGGCAGCGCACCTCGAACATGGTCGGTGACGAAGACTGCCTGACTGTCGATATCTATCGCCCCAACCGCGGCGACTTCCAGGATGAAGCATTGCCCGTCTACGTCTGGATTCACGGCGGCTCGAATAACTTCGGTACCGCCAAACAGTATGACGGCAGTGCTCTGGCCAAGCATTCGGACGTGATCGTCGTGGTCGTACAGTACCGTCTGGGCCCGCTGGGCTGGTTCTTCCACCCGGATGTGCAGACCGCTGGCGCCGACCTGCTCTCCGACTCCGGCAACTTTGGCACCCTGGACACCATTCGCGCGCTGGAATGGGTGCAGGCCAATATCGCCGATTTCGGCGGTGATCCGGATAATGTCACCATCACCGGCGAATCCGCCGGCGCCCACAACGTACTCAACCTGATGGTCTCACCCGAAGCATCCGGGCTTTTCCATCGCGCCATGTCACAGAGCGGGTCGATGAATACCCGTAGCCCCTCCTCCGCACGCACCTCGACCAACAGCCATATCGAATGGTTGATCCGTCTGCTGGAAGACCGCAAGACCCCGGATTCCCCGATAACTGCCGATCAAGCCAGGCAGATGCGCGAAGACATGGAAGCCGCAGGCACACTGGGAGAATACCTGCGCGCGGCCGAAGGCAGGGATCTGTACCAGGCGGTCTTCAACTACAGTTCGCTCAGCGCCTATGGCGCCATCGAGGACGGCACGGTGATCCCTACCGGCGGCTGGATTCCCAGCTTTACCAGTGGTGACTTCAACAATGTGCCGCTGATCCTGGGCGCCAACGAGTACGAGCAGAAGTCATTCATGCCGCTGTATGGCGCCGCAGTGAAAGGAGCGCTGCCTGACGTACCCTCGCCGCCAGACAAGACCTGGCTGGATCTGCTGGATGTCGCCTTTGAAGGCAACCAGACCCTGGACGAAGTGCTGCCCACCCAGAAGGACAAGGATACTTACGAGATCACCGGTTATCACGGCGGCCGCGCCTGGCGAGCCAAATATGTGGATCAACTGGCCCGCCTGATCAGCGAGCACCAGCCAGCCACCTATGCCTATGATTTCCGCTGGGGCACCCAGTCCGGTCCTTTGCCCTTCAACTTTATCTATGGCGCGGGGCATGCGGCGGATATCTCGTTCTTCTTCGGCGCCGGCGAAGGCCTGTTCGAACTGCCCTTTACCGAGCAGAACGAACCAGGTCGAGTCGCCCTGCAGGAAGCGATGATGAACTACCTGGCGGATTTTGCCCGGGACGGTGACCCCAACGGCACCTACAGCGAGGCACAACCCGAATGGGCCAACTGGACGCCCGCATCCGGCCAAGACAAGGTAATTATCTTTGACGCCACCAATGCAGAGACGGATATCGGCATGTCTGCCGAGGAGCTGATCTTGGCCGAGGTCAATGCCGCCTGGGTCGCAGCACTTACTGCAGCGGACCTGACTCCGCAGGAGATAGCCACACTGCCGGGGATCTTCGGCCAATCTGCGAACTATTCCACACCCTGAACGGCTTCAGAGGAGCTGCGCTTCCCCGGCTGTAACCGCAGTCGGGGAAGCGAATTACCGGGGCATAGCCAGATTCAACTGCCACGATACGCCAAAACGGTCGTTGACCCAGCCGAACCGCTGGCTGAAACCGTAGTCGTCCAACGGCATCAAGACCTCGCCACCCTCGGCAAGAAGAACAAAAGCCCGTTCCAGCTCCGCCGTCGAGTCGAACTCCACAAAGGTGGAAGTCGATGGAGTGAAGTCGAAAGCATGTTCAATCGGACTATCCGAACACATGAACTCACGGCCACAAAGGGTGAACACCGCCGTCTTTATCGTACCAGCGGCGCCCTCACCTTCAGCCCAGCGCTCGACCTGCACCATCCGGGAATCGGGAAAGACAGAGAAATACAGGTCCAACGCAGGCTGTGCATTGCCGCGTTGAAACATGAGGAACGGCCTGGCCGTGGTCATTGTGTGCCTCCGTATGGGTCGGTGGAAAAAGGATCAACCCGGCGGCTGAGAGAGTGAGTTGGTGATCTTCGCCTGCAATACTAGAACATAGGTTCGCCGGGTAACTCCGCTGCTTGTCTGATCCAGTCCGCGAGAAGCTCGGCGTCAATCTCTCTTGTCACCATTCTTTCTGGCAGCCTGTTTCGGTTTCTTGCCAATGTCACGGCTCATTGGTTGCTCCGCTCCAATAATGCAAGTGTCCGCCTATCACACTCCCCACCAAAGAAGGCGTCAAGTGCGGTATGAAAAATCTGCTCGGACGGATCTGCAAGCGAGAACAGGGTAAGGCAGGAGCAGAACTTCAAGGCATCGACTTCGCCCAGCACTGAGCCAGCATCCCTGGCCTGATGCACCAATATCGCTGCTGTCACTTCACGAAGCCGGGGGCCCAGGACCGGATGACCAAGATAGGCACGCGCCTCAGCCAAGCCGGTCAGGCCATACCGTTCAGCATTAGCGCTGCTCCCAAGCCCCCTGAGCTGAGGAAATACAAACCAAATCCAGTGCGTTCTCTTCCTGCCAGCATGGAGTTCGGCCAGAGCGGTGACGTAGGAGGTTTCCTGCGCCTCGGTGAAGCGCGAGAGCTGGAACAGATCTGTGTTCATGGGCATTCCTCCAGTGCTTCAGGCCTGGGGCCAGCTTAGTCGCCCTGACTTACCCGCATACTACAACCAGGTATTTTTCGGCGGACGGAGGGTACTGCCGAGCTTGTCTGGCAACGGCAACTGCAGGTTGGCCCTGACCCGCTGTTGCAACTGCGCCAGCAGACAAGGCGGAAGTTCGGACGACCGGCGTTTCTGCAGATCGATATGGATATCCACCTGCTCGGAAATAGCCGCCCGCACATTGCTCGACAGATTGAACACCTCATGGCAGAAGTGCAAGCGCTTGGCATCCACTGCCAGCAGCCATGAGCGAATCTCCAGCTCATCGCCCAGCGCCACCTCCCGCTCATAGATCATGTGGCTCTCCAGCACCGCCTTGCCGCAGGCATACTTCCGCACATAGGCCTCTCCCATACCGATTTCCTCGGTCAGATTGACCTGAGCGTCATACACCGCCAGACCATAGCGAGTGGCATTCATATGCCCATTCACATCAATCCACTCCGGCGGAACCACCACCCGCAACCCGATAAACGGCACCTGCATATCCATTCCCCTGAACAGCAAAAAACCGCGACCACTGTAGCGGATGGCGGGTTTGCCGAACTCGTTGCTTTGCAGGTTGACGTGTATGGAGTTGAGCGCCCCCTTCAAACCTGGTCACAGATACCACAAATCCATGAACTCGTTCACCGGCATCTCCTCCAGCACCTGCTGACAATCACAGGCGGCCAGGATCGCTGCCGCCTGCTTTGGCCCGAAATGGCCGGCCACGGCCGCCTCGAACTTCTCCAACAAGAGCGGAATACCCTCTGCCCGGCGACGGCGGTGGCCAATCGGATACTCGACCGCGACACGCTCGGTCCTGGTGCCGTCCTTGAAAAACACCTGGATGGCATTGCCGATAGAGCGTTTGGCAGGATCAAGGTAGTCCCTACTGAAGGCGGCATTCTCCACCACCTCCATCTTGCCGCGCAGTGCATCAATGCGCGGATCGATGGCCATGGCGTCCTCATAGTGCTTCGCCGTCAAGTCTCCGTAAATCAGCGGAATGGCAACCATGTATTGCAGGCAGTGATCCCGGTCGGCGGGGTTGTCCAGCGGCCCGGTCTTGTTGATGATGCGCATGCCGGCTTCCTGGGTTTCGATCTTGATCCGATCGACGAGATCGAGCCGGCCACGCACCTCGGGATATAAGGCCAAGGCACATTCAACGGCGGTTTGAGCATGAAATTCGGCTGGAAACGCAATCTTGAACAGAATGTTCTCCATCACGTAGCTGCTGTAGCCCTGCGTGAAGCGCAGCTTATCGCCCTGGAACAGCACATCCTGGAATCCCCAGACCGGGGCCGACAAAGCCGCCGGATAGCCGATCTCGCCCTTGAGGGCAATCAAGGCCAGACGCAGCCCCCGGCTGGACGCGTCACCGGCCGCCCAGCTCTTGCGAGGTCCCGCCTGCGGCGCATGCCGATAGACACGCAGCGCCGAGCCATCAATCCAGGCGTGGGAAACGGCACCAAGAACCTCCTCTTCGGTCCCGCCGAGCAAAGCGGCGCATACAGCGGCAGAAGCGATACGCACCAGCATCACATGATCCAGGCCAACCCGGTTGAAGGCATTTTCCAGCGCAATGACGCCCTGAATCTCATGGGCCTTGATCATGCCGGTCAGAACATCGCGCATCTTCAGCGGCGCTTTACCCTGGAGCACAACCCTACGGGAAAGGTAATCCGCCACCGCCAGGATTGCGCCCAGGTTATCGGATGGATGCCCCCACTCAGCGGCCAGCCAGGTATCGTTGAAATCCAGCCAGCGAATCATGGCGCCGATGTTCCAGGCAGCCTGGACCGGCTCAAGCTGGTAATGGGTACCAGGAATCCTTACGCCGTTCGGCATCTCCGCACCCTCGACCACCGGACCGAGCAACTTGGTACACGCCGGATACCGCAAAGCCAGCATGCCGCAGGCCAGGCTATCCAACAGGCAATAACGCGCGGTCTCATACGCTTCCGTGCTATCGATTTCATGCCTGACGGCATACTCGGCGATATCGACCAGTTCCTGGTCAGGTACGGGCCGCTTGGCACTACGGAGGTCCTTGGTATTCATGGCGATCTATCCTCCCAAGGTCAGAAACAACCGCAAATCCAGCTCCAACTGATGATAGTCCGGCTCCATATGCTGGCACAGCTGGTAGAAGGCCTTGTTGTGTTCCTTCTCGCGCAGGTGTGCCAGTTCATGCACTACGATCATGCGCAATAGAGGTTCGGGCAGGGTTTTGAAGAGGGCCGAGACCTTGATTTCGTTCTTGCGCTTGAGCTTGCTGCCCTGCACACGGCTGACAAACTGGTGCTGACCCAGGGCATTGTCGATAACGTGCATGCGGGTATCAAAATACACTTTGCTGACCGGATCACTGCTGCGCATGTACTGTTGTTTGAGCCGCTGGGTGTAGTTGTACAGGGCAGCGTCGGTCTGGATCAGATGTTGGGCTTCTGGCGGGTAACGCTGCTCAAGCCAGGGGCGGAGCTCATGCGTGTCGATCAGCTGCTGCACCCGGTTGCGCAGGTCCTGGCTGTAACCGCTCAGGTACTTGAGTGCTGTCACTTCTGCGCTCCACTTTGATGACCTCGGGCCTTCAACCTACCCTGCCCAGCTCAAACCAACGCCTCTGATCTGACGACATGCACACCCGGCTGCGCGGCAATGGCCGCCTCCAGCAAGGCCTGGGCAATATTATCAGCCGGGTTAATGCGCCAGCTCCGGGGCAGAAGCGGGCCGAGGGGTTTCAGTACCCATTCCGCCACTCGCTCTCCCAGCCGAAACGCCTGACGTGGCCCGCTGATCAAGCCCGGCCGCACACAGGTGAGCGAGGAGAACTGACAACCGGCCAGATCCCGCTCCAACTCCCCCTTAACCTGGTTATAGAAAAAACGTGATGTCGCATCGGCCCCCACTGCAGAGTTGAGGACATAGGTCAGCGTGCTATGCTGTCGGGCGAGTTTCGCTACCGCCAGCGGATAGTCGTGGTCCACGCGCCTGAATGCTTCCTTGGACCCGGCAAGCTTCATGGTGGTGCCAAGGGTACATATCACCGCATCGGCTTGCCACCAGGGGGCGTCTGCTGGGAGTTGCTCGAAATCAATCAACGGCGCGGACAGTTTCGGATGCTCATCCAAAGGGCGACGAGAAGGCGCCACTACCTCACTGATACGCTCATCGGCCAGCGCCCGTTGCAGCACATGGCTACCGACCAGACCACTTGCTCCTACCAACAGTAGTTTCATTCTGGGTTTTCCTGTGCGGTTCCAGCTATGTGGTTTTAACGCTGCGTACCTTGTTGAAATTTTTATAGCGACCGCATGATGTACTCTTCATGACCTGTGGCGCCATCCAAACTCTCTCCGACAATCGAAAACCCTTGTGATTTGTAGAAATTGATACTTGAGGAGTTGGCTTTATAGACAGACAGAGTGATAGTCTTTCTTCTAGCTTTGGCATGCAAAAGAAGAGACTTCCCTATGCCCTTTCCCTGCGCCTCTGGCGTAACAAAAATCGCCGCCAACTTGTCTTCAAGAAGTGCGCAGAATCCGAACAGCCCTGACTCATCCTCGTAAACATAAACTTCAGAGGCCGGAATGTATATATTGCGCATATTTTTCAACTGTGACCGCCAAAAACTGGATTCCACGAAGTCATGAGCTTTTATTGATGCGGAGAGCCACACATCAAGCACGGAGTCCATATCGCCAGGTACAAATTCTCGAATCATCACAAATACCTGAAGAGGTGTGTATAACGCCTGAACTAGGTGGTACTGCTCTGGGCACGCTTTGACAGCCACGCATGAATCAGTCCAGCCTGGAAGAACTGAACGGGAGGCTCGAACCCGCCTGACTCAATAATTGACGCAACCCTACTCGGTGGAAGAACCCCAACATCATTGGCATAAGCTTTGCGTATGCGGTCTATCCCCTCGGGCGAAATATCTGCTGCTGCCATCATGTTTACCCAAGCGCGAAGCAACACCTCATATTCGGATGACTCCACATCCGAGGCCAGATCAGAAACTGCAAGAATCCCTCCCGACTTGAGCTTGCCTGATATTTCCCGAAAGAACTCAGAGCGTGCTTGTTGATCGAGAATGAACTGAGACACCAGAAAACAAGTGGCTGCGTCATGTGCCTCAGTGGCCGGGAGTGAGTCAAGATAGCCTTCGTGAAAATAGCAGCGGGACGCAAACCCCGCCTTTTCCGCCCGCTGCCGGCAGACATCAAGCATGGGGCCGGAAGGTTCTACCGCAGTAAACCGCCACGCAGGATTCTTTTGGGCAAGGTGAGCCAGTTCCGCTCCCGTTCCCACTCCAACACAGAGAATTCGTGCATCAGCAGGCAACTCAGCAAACAACGACTCCAGAAGGAAGTACAGGCAATCCTTGATCGGTGCCGTTTTAGCCCACTGCGCATCGTAGCCGGCAGCCTGTTGATCGAATATTGCTTTAACTTCGTCTTGATGCATCTGATTCTCCGTCTTTGGCATCTAACGATTCAGCTGAAGGGCGGGCTCTAGCCCTCTCCAGTGAGCAATTCTAGCGCATTGGTAGGTATTTACTCTTGCTCCGCGCTGCATGTCTTTACGCCAACCAGAAATTATTACGCATTCACCGTAAGTGCCTGAAACTGATCGGATGAGGCTTTTCTGCAGTGTCCGCCTAATCAGGAGGGGAACCCGGTTTCAATTTCGATCAACTCAAGTATCGGCGCGTGTCGCTTCGAAGCTGATAATCTGGTCGCCCTGACGCGGTGGACGTCCATGCTGGTAATCGCCCGACACCACCACGTCTACGAAACCAGCCTCCCGCAACGCCAACACCAACTCCGCGACGCCCCACCAACGCAAGTGAAACAGGTCAAGCTCGGTACACAGCAACGCGCCATCCCGCCAGTGCTCGTAGCGCGGATGAGAAAGGGTCGTTTGCTTGATGTAATCGATCTTGGCCCGCTGACTGCTCAACGTAAGCAGTTCGTCCTCATTCACCGCCCAACTGCGCACCAGATTCGAATCCTCCAAGATGCTTCCAATGGAGTCGATGTCCATGATCAGCCTTCCACCAGGTAGCAGATGATCGTGAAAGCGTTTGAGCACGGTCATGGCCGAGGTGGTATCCGTGATCAGCTGGAACGATCCCGCCGGCATGATGATGGCCGCGAAACGGCGTTCGTAATGGAAGTCATCGAATGTCTGGCATGTCAGCGGCACAGGCAGGCGTCGCTCCAGGCACTCCTGGCGACAGTATTCGATCATGTCCTGCGATGCATCGAAACCTTCGATGTCCAAACCCGCCTCCAACAACGGCACGAAGATTCGGCCATTGCCAACGGCAGGCTCCAGCACAGCGCCATCGCATCCGCTCAGACGCTGGCGGTAATATTCCAGATCGCCGAATGAGTGACCGATGGGCTTGTCCAGGTGATAGACCCAGGAAGCAAGTTTTCCGTATCTGTTCTGCATGTTATTTCCCAACCAGCGCCTCTGACCTGACGATGTGCGTCCCTGGCTGAGCGGCAATGGCCGCCTCCAGCAAGGCTTGGGCAATGACCAACAG
>Ga0172382_10001203_pt1 | contig 47076 bp, 46 predicted proteins | sample Leawel138RmetaG_FD_122245 | JGI IMG/M metagenome (GOLD analysis project Ga0172382, IMG submission 122245) | Leachate microbial communities from a municipal landfill in Southern Ontario, Canada - Leachate well 138R metaG | ecosystem: Engineered > Solid waste > Landfill > Unclassified | place... | reverse complement strand
GATTTATAGAGGGTGTACACATCAAAGGCATTCTCCCCCATGTCTCCGTATTCCATGAGCTGACTGTGCATAACCGGATTGATATCCAGCTGCTTCATGATGGATGAATGGCCGAACCATCCGGCACCAGCCTTGTCCATAACGCCTCCCTGCACCAGCACTGTCTTGCACACCCCTCATGGTTCTGCATGGGAAAAGATTACCATTATCAAAAAAGCATGTCGTTGCCGGCAAGTACTGTGCCAGGGCATACCTGATGCTTATTCAAGAGGTTATATTCCGCGCTCCACCTGTCACCTGCCGCTGTGGGAAAAAATACAGCCTTTGACAAAAACATCTTCCCACTGACATCCTGTTTTCAAATCCTGACAAAGAAACGGTCCTCTTAAAGAATAAGAATAGGAAACCCGCCAAGGGATGCAAGGCCAGGCCGTCTCTTTCGAGCCCGGCCGCATCACCCGCTCAGGGCGATCTTTGCGAGAATGGGCATGGCCACGATGGCTCCAATGGAGCTGCCCAGATTGGCCAGGATGACCACCAGCAGAATCCTGACCACGGGATTCTTCCACCAGCCGGTGAAATGGACGATGTCATCCTGGATGGCCTCGAAATCCGATACCTTGGGCCTCTTGATATATGCTTCGCTCAGCCCCGCAAACCACCCGGCCGCCAGGGTAGGGTTCAGGGACGTGATGGGCGAAGCCAGGGTGGCCACCAGAACGGTCACGGGATGGCCCAGGGCGATCGCGGTCCCCAGGGCCGCGAACACGGCATTGCACAGGAACCACCATTTGACCATCTCATAGCCCTGTTCGGGGCTGCCGAAAAAAAACCCGGCAATGATGAGCACCAGGATCGCAAGCGGGATGATCCACCTGGCTATTCCCTTTTTCCCCTGAGGCACATATTCCAGGGCGCCGATATCCCGGACAGGGTTCTTCATCTGCCCGATGAGGCCGTTCATATGGCCCGCGCCCACGACTGCAAGGACCTTCCTGCCTTTCAGATCGACAATCCTGCGCGCCATGTAGGCATCACGCTCGTCAATGAGCACCAGTTTGACCGTGGGGGCCTGTCTGGCGACCTCCTCGATGGTGCTGGTGAGCGCGTCCTTGTCTTTGAGCCTCTCGATCTCTTCCTCTTTGATCTCATCCACAGCCAGGATCGAATACAATGACGAAAACAGGAGCTTGATCTTCCCCCACATCCGCAGGGACTTCCAGGCACGCTGTAGAGTGAGCTGAACCGGTCTGTCCACGAGGGCGATCGGCACTCCCGCACTTTGAGCCTCCTCGATGGCGGCCCGCATCTCGTCGCCGGGCTTCACGCCGAAACGTTCTCCGATCCGCCTCTGGAACGAGGCCATGACGAGGTTCGCAAGCAGAAAAGAGGTCCTCTTTTCCTTGATGACCCTGATGATGTCCATGTCCTGCCAGCCTCCGGGGTTCATGAGCACATCGAATCTGCTCTGGCAGAGCTCGATGGCCACCTCATCGGGGTGATGCTCGCGTATGGCGGCGCGGACTTCATCCACCGAGGACTGGGAAACATGGGCGGTCCCCACCACAATGACCTCTTTATCAGGCAGCTCGATTCGTTCTATGGGCATATGGTGCTCTTCTATATAGGTGATAGATCCGCAGGTCAAGCAGCACAAGGGGAGCACACGGATGATCGGGCTCGAAGAAATCGGCAAACCGGTGCGGGGGCGCGCTCGTTTTTTTGTCCCTCATCTCCTGAAAGAACACAAGCTCGGCGATCGATTTGCGCCCAGGGGCCTCGAGGGCCTTCTTTTGAGGATATCCTAAGGCGATTGCGGCGATGAACTCGCAGGAATCAGGCGCTTTGAGGAGCAATCCGACCTCAGGGGTGGATCTGCGGATGCTCCTGCACCCTGGTATCGCACCTATCGTGCTTCTTTGCCCTCCATGGCGTTCATGGCGAGAAAGGCGTCCATAAAATCCGATATCTCCCCGTCCAGGACCGCATCCACATTCCCCGCCTCCAGGTTTGTCCGGTGATCCTTGACCATCTGGTAGGGCTGGAGCACGTAGGAGCGTATCTGCGAACCCCAGGCGATCTCTTTTTTCTCCTTGGCGAACTCGTCCAGGCGCTCTTTCTGCCGGGCCTCTTCCAGCTCGTAGAGCTTGGAGGCCAGCAGTTTCATGGCAAAGGCCTTGTTTTTGTGCTGGGAGCGTTCGTTCTGGCACTGCACCACGATGCCTGTGGGAATGTGCGTGATCCTCACGGCCGAGTCTGTTTTGTTCACGTGTTGCCCGCCGTGGCCGGACGACCGGTAGGTGTCGATCCGCAGGTCTTTTTCATCGATCTTCACATCCACGGACATATCCACCTCCGGGGTGACCATGACCGAGGCAAACGAGGTGTGCCGCCTGCTGTTGGAATCGAAGGGAGAGATGCGCACGAGCCGGTGAACCCCGGTCTCGCCCTTGAGGTAGCCGAACGCCCACTGCCCTTCCACCTCGATGGTGGCACTCTTGATCCCGGCTGCCTCGTCGGCCAGAATGTCGATGATCCTGGTCTTGAAGCCCTCCTTCTCGGCCCAGCGCAGGTACATGCGCAGCAGCATCTCAGCCCAGTCCTGGGCCTCGAGCCCTCCGGCGCCGGCATGGATCTCCAGAAACGCGCTGTTGGGATCATCACGCCCGGAGAGGACATGGGTCTTTTCGATCGCGTTGAGGTTCTTCTGGAGAGCGGAGATGGTCTCCTCGATGTCGGCCGATACGGCCTGCTCGTCTTCCCTGGCAAGCTCCAGCAGCACCTGGAGGTCGTCCCAGAGGGAGGTGACTTTCTTCCAGCCGGCAAGGATATCGGTGATGCGTGATTTTTCGGACTGGATCTCGCGCGTCTTTGCCGGGTCCTTCCAGATCCCGGGGTCAGCGAGCTTTGACTCCAGCTCTTCTAGGCGCTCTTCCTGGTGAGGAACTTCAAAGATACCCTCTTACATGAGAGATCTTTTCTTCGATAAGGTCGCATGTCTGCTGATAATCTTCAACCATAGGCATCAGCCTTTAACACCCCTGATGCGCCTTGTCAATGCCGCAGTGAAACCCTGCTTGAGTCGATTCTTCGAAGGATTACGCAGAAGAGGGAAACTCCGGCCCAGACAAAGGCGAGCAATGGGCCGAATCTGGTGTAGAGTGTCTTCACTTCGATGGGTGCAATGTCCGCAAGGATCACCCCCTCCTTGAGGAGCCCGATCTCTTCGACAATCTCTCCTGTCGGGCTGACAATGGCGGATATCCCGTGGTTCACCGGCCTGAGCAGCCACCGCCTGCTCTCCACAGCCCTGAAGCTCGCCATCTGGAGGTGCTGTTCCGGGGTCGCCCAGGTCTTGAACCAGGCATCGTTGGAGGCATTGACCAGATAGGTTGCGCCTGCATTGCAGAGGTCCCTGGTCAGGCCCGGAAACACGCTTTCAAAGCAGATGAGCACCCCCATGTCCCCGATGGGGCTTGCCTGGCGCGCCGGGGAAAAATTGCCCACCCCGCCGGTGAGGCTGCCGAAATAAGGCTCGATCAGGTATGCCAGGGGCAGGTACTCCCCGAAGGGCACCAGGTGCACCTTGTCGTAGTATCCCTCGATCTGCCCTTTTTCGAGCAGCCACATCCGGTTGTAGTGTCTCCCGTCGTCGAATGCAGGGCTTCCCACCAGGAGCCTCGCATCATGCGACCTGCTCAGGTCCATGATCCGGGGGGTGAATTCCCACTGCCGGAACAGATAGAACGGGCACGAGGTCTCGGGCCATACCACGAGCCCGGCGCCCTGCTCCACCGCAGCGGCGGTGAGGCCCTCGTAGGTCTCGATAGTGGGCGCGACCATCTCCGGGTTCCATTTCTGGTCCTGGGGGACATTGGCCTGGACAACGGCCGCCCTGATCGGATCTCCCTGGACGGGAAGGTTCTCCATCCGCCAGGCTCCCCACAGCACACACGCTGCGACAAGAACCCCGGCCATGAGCAGGGGCGCATACTCCCTGCTCTTGATGAGCTGGTAGAGTGCCACGTTTCCCATGAGCACGATTCCGCTGATGAAGTAGACCCCTCCGATCTCCGCTATCTGGATCAGCGGTTTGAAGGCGAACTGGGAGTACCCCGCGAGCATCCAGGGAAATCCCGAGAAGGGCACGTACGAGCGCAGAAGCTCCAGCAGGACCCATACCCCGGGTATGGTCAGAAACGCCCATCGCGAACGGATGAGCCCGCCTGCGGCCCAGGCGAACACCCCGAAGGAGAGCGAGAGAAAGAGCAGGAGCGCAAACAGCAGGAGTGTGGCCGGGAAGAGCCCCATACCCCCGTAGGTCTCCATCACATAGGCGATCCAGTAGAGTATGCCCGCCCATGCGACAAAGCCGGATGCCATCCCGTAGAGAAACCTTTCGCCCGGGAGCGCGTCCTCCAGGATATATAGCAGGGGATAAGCCCATACCCACGCCAGAGGCCAGAGGTTATATGACGGGAAGGCGATCGCATAGAGCACTCCCGCGGTCAACGCAAGGATGAGCCTCCTCAAGATACGGTCCCTGCCGGAGGATGGACCATGAGTTTGGATATCCGTTTCTTGTCGGCCTGGGCGATCTCGAAGAGCACGCCGTTGTACTCCATGGTCTCTCCCGATTCAGGTATTCTCTCCATCCGGCAGGTGATGAACCCGCCGATAGTGTCATAGTTCCCCTCGGGGATCTCCACGCCGAACTTCTCTGAGAACTCATCGATGGAAAGCCTGGGATCAACGGAGTACAGCCCCTCGCCTTCCTGGACGATCTCTTCTTCGCCTGCGGCCTCGTCTTCTCCCACGATGTCTCCGATGATCTCCTCCACCACATCGCTAATGGTGAGCAGACCGTCCACGTTGCCGTACTCGTCGATCACAATGGCCATCTTGGGGCGCTTCTGCCTGAAATCCTGCAGCAGATCGATGAGCTTCTTCCCTTCGGGCACGAAATACGGGGGGTGCAGCAGGGCCCTGATATCCCCGGGGCGCTCCTGTATGTTCCAGTATTTCAGGATGTCATTTGCGTGAACCACGCCGATGATGTTGTCCAGGTTGTCCTCAAAGATGGGAATCCTCGAGCAGCCCTCCCTGGCAAAGACCTCGATAATCTCGTCGAGCGGCGTGGAAACCTCCAAGGCCACCATGTCGCCCTTGGGCACCATGATCTCGCGGACGACCGTATCCTTCAGAACGATGATGTTGTGGATCATATCGCCCTGCTCTTCGTCGATGATTCCCTTTTCCTCCACCTCGTCGAGGATCTTCTCGATCTCTTCTTTGGTGTCCCGCGAGGACTTCTCCCCCGTCATCAGGAGCCACAGCCGTTTCAGATAACTGAGGCTATCCTGGCCATCCTCGTTACTCTCCAAGGAATGAATCTCCTTTTCTCCTTTGATGAATCTCCTATATTTATCGCAAAGCTCACTCGGAAGTCAATCTGCCGATGCCCGGAAAATTCGGATTACCGGTGCGGCCGCACAAAGAAGCAATGTTGCAGCCGCCGTTGAACCGTCTTATTTTCTATGATAAGAAAAATAAAAATTTTCCCTATCATAGGAGAGATCATGGGACCATACACCTTTACCGGAACCAGCACCTACGTTCTCGACAATGAGCTCTCGAAGATCGTCAATGCGAGCATCGCTCTGGAGATGCCGCTTCTGATCAAGGGGGAGCCGGGCACGGGCAAGACCCTGCTCGCCCACGCCATCGCGGAAAACCTCGGGATGCCCCTGATCATTCTCAACGTCAAGTCCAGCATGAAGGCTATTGAGGCCCTCTACCAGTACGACACCCTCACCCGCCTCAACGACAGCCGGTTCGGGGACTCGAGCCGCAACGTGAGCAATATCGAGGATTATATCAAGATGGGCAAGATCGGGCAGTCCTTTTTCTCGGACAAAAAATCCGTGCTGCTCATCGACGAGATCGACAAGGCGGACACGGACTTCCAGGACGACCTGCTCGATGTGCTGGACCAGATGTCATTCGACATCATCGAGATCGACAAGACCGTCCGGGCAAAGAACCGGCCTATCATCATCATCACCTCCAACGCCAAGAAAGACCTCTCCGATCCCTTCCTGGGCAGGTGCGTGTTCCACCATATCGCATTCCCCGACCCCGAGATGATGGGCAAGATCGTGCGCGCTCACTACCCCGACCTGGACAGGTACATCTCTGAGGCCTGCATCGAGGCTTTCTACCGCTTGAGAAACATCCGGGGCATCGAGAAGAAACCGGCCACCCGGGAGCTGATCAACTGGATCAGGATCCTGCTCATGGACAAGAGCTTCGATCCGAAGCACCTGGCCAGGAACAACGTGCCCTACCTGGGCGTGCTCTTCAAGAAGAGCGAGGACTATGCCGTCCTCCAGAAACAGCTCGGGGGTCTGCCCCGGTAGGAGAAAACCGCCATGTTCATCGAGTTCTTCTACCTCCTGAGGCAAAAAGGGCTGCTCATCTCTCCCTCGGGTTTCCTGTGCCTCCAGAAGGCGCTGCACCAGGGGCTTATCCGCTCGCTCGACGATTTCTATTGTCTCTCTCGGGCCATCATGATCAAGTCCGAACGCCATTTCGACCTCTACGACCGGGTGTTCGCCCACTATTTCAACGGCGCGGAGCTGGGTGAGGACATCAGCGCCGAGATCGAGCTGGCGATCCAGTCCATGCTGGAAGACTGGCTCAAGGACCCCAAGATGATGGCCGAGTTCCTGGGGATCGACGAGGAGACCCTCAGCAGGCTCACGCCAGAGGAGCTGGAGGACTACTTCCGGAAGCGGCTTCAGGACCAGGACGAGCGGCACGACGGCGGGAACCGGTGGATCGGCACCGGCGGGACCTCGCCTGTGGGGCACTCGGGCTTTCATCCCGGCGGCATGCGGGTGGGCGGCATCTCCCAGCGAAAGTCCGCGGTCAAGGTCGCCCTGGACCGCAGGTACAAGGATTACACCGAAGACACGAGGATCGGACCCTCGCAGATATCCGAGGCCATGCGCAGGCTGAAGAGCATGCAGCCCGCAGGACCAAAGGATTCGCTCAATATCGAGAAGACCATCTATGAGACCATGAAGAACGCGGGCGAGATCGAGATCGTGTTCGACCGCTCGCTCAAGGACAAGCTCAAGGTCGTCCTCATGATCGACAACGGCGGCTTCTCCATGGACCCGTACGTCAACGTGGTACAGGTGCTCTTCAACCATGCGAAGAACCAGTTCAAGGACCTGAAGATCTTTTACTACCACAACACCATCTATTCTCATGTGTGGGAAGACCCCACCCGGCAGTACAAGGTGGTGTTTCTGGAGGATTTCGCCAGGTACGATCCGCAGACCAGGCTCATCATCGTGGGTGACGCATCCATGGCTCCATACGAGCTCTTCAGCCGCAACGGCAGCATCTACTATGCGGCCCGGTCCGGCGAGCCCAGCATAAATCGATTAGAATATCTTGCCAAAACATTCAAACATGGTGTATGGCTCAATCCGAAATATGCGTACACATGGCCCCACACCCAGACCATCGAGGCCATCAGGGAGATATTCCCCATGTTCGAGATAACCCTCGGCGGGCTGGAAAAGGCTGTGGAGCACCTGACAGCTTAGCAGCAGCATTGCGTGTGCGCCCGTAGCTCAGTTGGATAGAGCGTAGGCCTCCGGAGCCTAAGGCCACAGGTTCAATTCCTGTCGGGCGCACCACCTTATTCATTGTTAAAGAAGCCATGATCAATCTACTCGATCTCGACAAACAGGACATGAAGAGCCTGTTCACCGACAAACCCTTCCGGGGAGACCAGATCTTCAACTGGGTCTTCGGCAAGGCCGCAGGCCATGTCCGCGAGATGACCAATCTCCCCGGGCAGCTCCGGGAGGAGCTCTCGGGCAGGGTCGCCATCTCCTATCCCGAGGTGGCGGGCTCGCAGGAATCTGTTGACGGCACTCAGAAGATCGCCTACCGCCTACATGACGGCCGTTTCATCGAGAGCGTTCTGATGCCGGAGAAGGATCACTGGAGCATCTGCGTATCCTCCCAGGCGGGGTGCGCTATGGGGTGCCGGTTCTGCTGTACCGCGTCCATGGGCTTCAACCGCAATCTGGAAGTGTCCGAGATCATCTCCCAGGTGCTCCATCCCGTGCATGCCTACCCGCAGAGAAATTTCCGCAACATCGTGTTCATGGGTATGGGAGAGCCGCTGCTCAATTATGACAATGTAGTCAAGGCTGTACGCATCCTCACTGACGCAGACGGCCCCCAGTTCTCCCGCAGGCGGATCACCATCTCCACCTGCGGGATCGTGCCCCGGCTCAAAACCCTGGCAAAAGACACCGATGCGGCCCTGGCCGTATCGCTCAACGCGTCGGACAACACCGTCAGGCAGCGCCTCATGCCCATTACCCGCACATACCCGCTCCCCGAGCTCATGGACGCGCTTCGCTCCTTCCAGCTTCCCAACCGCCGGAGGATCACCGTGGAGTATGTCCTGATCAGAGGGGTGAACGACTCGCTCAAGGATGTCCGGGAGCTCATCCGGATTCTCCACGGGCTGAAGGTCAAGGTGAACCTCATCCCCTTCAATCCCTGGCCCGGATGCGAGCTCCAGGCGCCGGAGCGCCCGGCGGTGCTCGCCTTTGAAGAGCAGTTGAAGAAGTCCCCCTATGCCGTGATGGTGCGCAAAGAAAAGGGGAGTGATATCCTAGCGGCCTGTGGCCAGCTTGCAGGAGGAGTAACCCATGGCGGAGAAGACCTTGATCGAATTCTTGCAGAATCCGGATGCCTACCCGGAGAAACCGAAAAGCGTCACCCTCGTCCAGACCCACATATCCTGGGTGTTCATCGGTGACGAGTATGTCTACAAGCTCAAAAAACCGGTTGACTTCGGTTTTCTCGATTTCTCGACCCGGGAGAAAAGAGCGTTCTACACGCATGAGGAACTCAGGCTCAACCGCCGTTTTTCACCCAGCATCTATCTGGACGTGCTCCCTGTCTCGCAGAAAGGAGACAGCTATCTGATCGGGGACGGTTCAAACGTCGTGGAACATGTCCTGAAAATGAAACGCATCGACGAGGAGCAGATGCTCTCCAACCTCCTGCCCGAAAACCGGGTCACGCCGGCTGAAATGGAGCGGGTGGGCAGTCACCTGGCAGGGCTCTACCGCCTCATCGCCTGCGACGAGAAGTCGCGGCCCTTCGGCTCCCCGGAAGTCATCGCAACCAATGTCATCGAAAACTTCGACCAGACCCGCAAGTATGTGGGCGGCCCGGTCGACCGGGGAAGGTTCAATGACCTGGAGTCGTGGAGCAGGGACTTCCTGGACAGAAATACTCCTCTCTTCGAAGATCGCATAGCGACGGGATGGATCAAGGACTGCCATGGCGACCTCCACCTGCAGCACATCTGCCTGGACGGCCCGGATGTCTTCGTGTTCGACTGCATCGAATTCAACGAACGATTCCGGTTCGGCGACGTGGCCTCCGATGTGGCCTTCCTTTCCATGGACTTCGACTATAACGGCCACAGCGAGTTGGGCGAGGTGTTCGTGAGATCCTTCATCGAGGCTTCGGGCGATGCCGCCATGGACGGGGTGCTGCTGTTCTACAAGGTGTACCGGGCGTACGTCCGGGCAAAGGTCACCTCCTTCATGCTCGATGACGCCGGGCTCGACGAATCGCGGAAAAAGGCCGCCTTCGAGACCGCCCGCAGGTACTACGAGCTCGCTCACCGGTACATCGCGTCGTGAAGATCGACCTCCACATCCATTCGAAGAACGGCTCGGACGGCAGGTGGGACATCCGGGACATCTTTGCCGAGGCCTCCAGACGGGGGATCGAGGTCATCTCCATCACGGATCACGACTCCATCGCGGCCCAGGAGCAGGCCCGGCTCCTTGCGAAGCAGTACGGCATGCGGTTTGTCACCGGGGTGGAGCTCAACATCAGCTTCTCCCACCCCGGCTTCCGAGCCGGCAAGGGGGTTTCCCTGGATGTCCTGGGCTATGGTTTCGATGATTCCAACGCAGCCCTTAAGGAGAAGCTCTCTCAACTCCGCAGCCACCGGATCAAACGCGCCGGGCAGATCCTGGAAAACCTCAATGCCGAGTTTCGTGATCAGGGCCTGCCCGAATTCACGGGCTCGGACATGAAGGCGATCCAGGCCGGAGCGGACGGTGCTCTTGCCCGGCCGCACATCGCGGCCTACCTCATCGAAAAGGGCATCGTGCGGGGCAAACAGGAGGCGTTCGACCGCTACCTGGTGAAATGCGACGTGCCCAAGATGCCCCTGAGCCTCATGGAGGCCTCGTCCCTCGTCAGGGGGGCAGGAGGCAGGCTCGTCCTGGCCCACCCGGGCGACCCCAACGGGACCTCCCTGGTCTCGCTCACCGACTCCCTGGAAAAACAACTCGATATCATCCGGGGCTCCATGCTGGACTTTATCGACGGGATCGAGTGCTGGCACTCGCGCCACGACAAGGCCCATACCTGCGCGTATCTCGATTTCGCCAGGCAGAACGCCCTGATGGCGACCGGCGGGTCCGACTGCCATCAGCAGCCGCCTGTGATGGGAACCGCTGCAATCCCCGGCTGGGTGGCAGGCCAGTTCGATTTCTGAGCGGATCGGCAAGTTGGGGGCTTTGCCTGACGTACACTTGTGGTATAAAGGATAAAGGAATGTATGTGTCATGGAGGAATGGATTCATGAGGGAGCAGTTCACTGATTTTGTGGAGCGGGAGATCGATGACGATGCGGTGCTGATCGCGTGCGGGCTTCCCGCCACCAACAAGACCGAGACCATGGAGGTGATCGCCCGGATCAAGGGGTACACTATCCTCCGGACCGATCTGATCCGCCGCGATGTTCTCAAGGGCGAAGACATCTTTGACGAAAAGGTGGCCTCGAACATGGACAAAAGAAGGCTCGTCTACGACCGGATGTTCTCGCTGGCAGACGAGCTGGTCTCCCGGGGAAAGGGGGTTATCCTGGACGCCACCTTTGTCAGCCGGTCGCTGAGAAAGAGGGCCGCCGAGGTTGCCGCACGCAACAACAAGACCTTCATCATCCAGCAGACGAGCGCGCCTGAGGCCTACTCCCTGGACAAGATCTCCAAGCGCACGAAGGAAAACTACGAGTCCAATGCGCTCACCCCGGAGGCCTATCACAACAACCTGAAGAAATTCGAGCCCGTGGATCTGGATGAGCTGAAATCGCTCTTTCCGGGCCTCTCAATGGTCCATCTGGTGGTGGATACTGCATCGGACACGGAAGACGGCTGGTATGTCATCGGCAAAACGACCCGGTAAGAGAAAGCAAGAGGCACTCATCATGAGAAGAGCATGTTTTTTGGTCTTTATCGTTATCCTGCTGGCAGGGTGTGCGTCCACCTTCCAGGACAAACGCGAGCTCTCGAGGCCCATGGTGGGTATCGCCCTGGGCAAGATCCAGCAGAACGACATCCAGGGCGCCCTGGTCGAACTCAGGCGAGCGGTCCAGGCGAACCCGAAGGACCCCGAGGTGTATTATGCCTATGCCCTGGCCTACTGGAGAACCGAACGGTTCGACAGGGCACTGGAGAATGCGTCTACGGCCGTGAGTCTGGCAGGCAGGCTCGGCCTGGAGCGTCCCGGCCTCAAAAGCGAGGCCTACAACCTCAAAGGATCTATCCTGGTGAGCATGGAGAAACCCGAAGAGGCGATACAGTCCTTTAAGAACGCCCTGAAGGACGAGCTCTACGCCACGCCGGAATATGCATGCTACAATCTGGCCTCCGTCTACTACCAGACCGGGCGATATCCCGAGGCTGAGCAGTCCGCGAAGAAGGCCCTGGGGGAAAACAGCCACTATGCCCCTGCCTGGAACATCCTCGGGCAGGCGTTTATGAAGCAGGAACAGGACAAGCACGCCATCGAGGCGTTCGAGAAGGCCATCCTGGAGTTTCCCCAGTACACCGAGGCGCACTGGGAGCTCGCGCAGGCCTTGTTCAAGACGGGCGACACCAACAGTGCGGTCCGGCATCTCCGGGAGGTGATTCGCCTGGACGAGAACGGTCTGCTGGGCGCGAGGGCAAGGCAGAACCTTCAGGACCTGGGGGAACAGGAGTAGGGACAAAGATCATGGGCGATGCGCCGGTGGTATGGATAACCCGGGAGAACGCCGGGGACCTGGGTCTACGGGGCAATGAGTTTCCCGTACGGATCCTGGAGATCAAAAGCCTGATCCTGGAGCTGCTCAAGGAAGGCTCGCCCAAGGATATCGTGGTGCTGCCCTTTTTCAGAAACTTCGGCGAGGTCGTCGGCCATATCCGCGGCCGGGGCATCCTGGGACCCATCATCATCTACACCGCTGACAAAATCATGCAGATGAGCCTCATGGACTACGCGGCCCAGGGGATCGTCTTTCTCGACTCCTCCCGGTTCGACCGGCTCATGGTGCTCGGGTTCATCACCTTCCTTCAGAAGCAGCAGGAACTGGTCCGCATCCCTGAACCACCCGAGAAGAAGGCCCGGCCTCCGGACAAACCCTCCCAGGACCCCGAGATCATCCGGCCCCTTTTCCGGAGGATCCTCAAGCACCGGGCCAAGATCATGCTCACCTGTCAGTTCCGGGAAGACCTTCCCACCCTGACCGTGACCTGTGATATCATTCAGATGGTGGGAGAGGTCGAGACCAAGCTCGTTCTCGACAACTTCAGCCCCGAGGAGTTCGTGGGGTTGTACAATCAGTTGGGCAGGGGGAAAACGCTCTCGGGCTTCTTCATCGAGGACGAAGAGACCATGGGCTTCGATTTCTCCGTGGACAGCTGCCGCATGGGCAAGATAACGGTCTTCCTTCCCGGGAGCATCTACTTCCAGAAGCGCAAGTTCTTCCGCGTGGAGCCCGACCCCAAGGAACCCGTGAACATCCATGTCCTGCCCCTTGGGCACCAGACCGTTTCCGCTTTCGTCCGCGACATAAGCGAAGGGGGCGTGGGGCTGGTCTCACCGTATACGGGGCTGGAGAAAAACCAGATCTATCCGGTGGCCCTGGCGCTGCTATCGAACCGCACCCTGCTGGGCACGGGCGAGGTGATGTTCAAGGGGAGCGGAAAGGAGCGCGCCTGCACTTACGGGATATCATTGAAGTTCCACCCTTCAGACCACCAGTATCTCCAGCACTATGTGTTCAAGAGGCAGGCGGGTATTCTGGCCGCCATCAGGGACCTGGCGCTCTGATCCTTATCCGGACGGCCTTGAGCCCGGCCGGGGTCATGCCCTCGATCAGCGCCGCCTGCCCGAGCGTCTGCGGCCTGATCTTCTCCAGCCGCGACTTGAGCTCGTTGGATAGCCCGGGGATATCCTCGTAGGATAGATTGCCCGGGATCTTCACCCGTTCGAGCTCCCGGAGCTGCCGGATATCACCCTCTTGCCGGGCTATGTATCCTTCGTACTTGATCTGAACCTCCACTTCCATGCTGCTCAACGGGCTTATGTGAGGCGGGACAAACCCCTGTGACTGCAGGTCTTCCATGCTCACCTCGGGCCGTTTCAGGAGGCGCCTGAGGCTGAGACGCTCACCCTGTGCTTCGCGGGAAGGGCCGATATGGGGCATGTCCCTGGGGATGACTATGCTCGTTTTTTCAAGGCGGGCCTCCAGGTCGTGCATCTCGCCCACGATCCCCTGCACCCGCACCCTCCTCTCCCGGGAGACGAGCCCCAGATCGTACGCCGTATCCGTGAGCCTCAAGAGGGCATTGGTCTCTCTGAGCATGAGACGGTACTCGGCCCGCGAGGTGAACATCCGGTAGGGCTCGGAGGCGCCCCGGGTCACCAGGTCGTCGATCATGACCGCGATGTAGGCCCGGGAGCGGTCCAGGACAAAGGGCTCCTCTCTCCGGAGCTTCCGGCAGGCGTTGACCGCAGCCGTGAGCCCCTGAGCCGCGGCCTCCTCGTAGCCCGAGGTGCCGTTGACCTGGCCCGCGAGGTAGAGCCCCTCCACACACTTGGTCTCCAGGGTTCTCGTGAGCTGGGTGGGCAGGATATACTCATATTCGATGGCATAGGCGGGCCGGATGATCTCGGCCTTCTCGAGGCCGGGCACGGACCTGACCACCTCCCACTGGATATCCACGGGCAGGGAGTTTCCCAGGCCCGATGCATAGACCTCCCGAGTGGAGAGTCCCTCGGGCTCGATGATCACCTGGTGGCCCTGCCGGTCGCCGAAGCGCATCACTTTGTCTTCCAGGGATGGGCAATACCGGGCGGGCATGCCCGTGATGGCCCCTGAGTACAGGGCGCTGAAACGGATATTGTTCCGAATGGTCTCGTGGGTGTCCAGTGTGGTGCGCGCCAGGTAACAGGGCAACTGGGGCAGACTCGGCCCTTTCGATTCGAATGCAAAGGGCATGCAGCCTTCCTGAGGGTCCTGCCGGGCAAGCGCACTCAGGTCGATGGAGTCTTGGTGCAGCCGCGGCGGGGTTCCGGTCTTGTGCCTCCCTACGGCCAGGCCCAGGGACTTGAGGCTCTCCGCAAGCTCATAAGCCCCCTCTTCGCCTGCCCTGCCCGCAGGGATCCGTTTGTCGCCGATGTGTATGGTTCCCGAGAGAAAGGTGCCTGCCGCAACGATGACCGCACCGGCCCCGGTGAACGACCCAAGATGGTCCACCACGCCCCTGACCCGGGAACCCTCCACCACGATACTGTCGATCCGCGCCTGCCGCAGGTGGACGCCCGAGCATTCCAGCCGGGACTTGACGGCGGACTCGTAGAGACGCCGGTCGTTCTGGGTGCGCGTGGCGCGCACCGCAGGGCCTTTCCGGGTGTTGAGCACCCGGTACTGGATGGCTGTCTCATCTGCGGCCCCGGCCATGATGCCGCCCAGAGCGTCGATCTCCTTGACCAGGTGACTCTTCGCGAGCCCTCCGATGGAGGGGCTGCAGGGCATGTGTCCCACGGTGTCCATGTCCAAGGTGAACAGGGCTGCTTCAAGCCCGAACTTGGATGCAGCATATGCAGCCTCGGCCCCGGCATGGCCGGCTCCGATGATGACGATGTCGAACCTTTCCATTATTGCCCGATGTGTATGGCAAATTCTCCATGTTTTCAAGAGAGATTGTACGGGCCGGACAGCCAGTCGCTGTTGACATCCTTGTTTGAAGCCAATACCCTTGGCCAGATGAAAAAATCCATGGCCTGTATACTGGCAATCATAATCTTCACCACGGCGGCAGCATCTGGATTTGAGAAACCTCCCATACTCCCGGATGATGCTCATGATGAATGCGCTCAGCAGAATCTCCTTCGTATCAGAAACCTCAACCTTGTTGCCGGCGGGGGAATTCTTTTGTGGGGAATTCTCCAGTGGGACTATGGTTCAACAGTGTTCCGGTTCAGAAGTGAAGGCTGGTTCGAGAAAGGCGCCAAATACGGCGGGGCGGACAAGCTCGGTCATGCCTGGGCATCCTATGGCCTGGCGAATGCTTACAGCGAGCTCTTCAGGCATTGGGGGCTGAGTGATACACTCGCTGCGCGATATGGCGTCCTGAGCAGCTTTCTTCAGACATCCCTGATCGAGATCGGCGATGCGACGAGCCTCGGACACGGATTCAGCACTGAAGACTTTGTCATGAACACCGCCGGCATAGCTCTGGCCTACATGCGCCAAAGCTGCGAACAGGTGAGGAATTCCATCGATTTCAGGCTTGAGTGGATACCATCCCCGTCCCTGAGGCGGGGGAAGGATCTGGACCTGACCACCGACTACTCCGGGCACAAGTATGTCCTTGCGCTCAAACCGGGCGGCATCTTTGAATCCGGCGATTTCTTTTTCAATGCCCTGGAGATTCACGCGGGATACTACACGAGAGGGTACAAATCCGCGGATGAAAGGTATTTCAACGAGAAAAACCGGTATCTGTACGCTGGGGCCGGTCTCAACGTGACGTACCTGCTTGAAAGATACGCGGGCACTCGCGCCTGTGGAATCTTCGATTACATCCAGCTCCCCTTCACCTATCTGCCGTATACCAGGAGACTGGAGCAGGGGTAAGAAACTCCGCTGGTCAGCCCTGCTCCTGCGGCAGGCCGGGCGATATCTCCCGGACGATGCATTCCCAGATGGCGTCCATGCCTTCACGGGATACGGCGGATACGGGGATGGGCTCTGCGCCGCTTTGGCGCGCGACCTCCTTCACGCGCCTTGCCCTGGCGCTGAAGGTCAGCTTGTCGGCCTTGGTGGTCGCGATGAGCGGGCGCGCCCCGGTCGATCGGGCGAGGTCCAGGGCCATGAGCTCCTCCCTCCCGAGGTCCCTCCTGATGTCCATGAGCACCATGAGAATCCTTAAGTCCTGGTTTCCCCGGAAGTACCGGGCCGCAAGCTCGTCCCAGGCGCTCTTCATGCCCTGGGGGACCCGTGCGTATCCATAGCCCGGCAGATCCACCAGGTACAAAGAGGGCAGATCCACCAGGTCCACTTGAAAGAAGTTGATGTTCCGGGTTTTTCCCGGCTGCTTGCTGGTCTTGACCAGTGACTTGCGATTGAGCAGCGCATTGATCAGGGAAGACTTGCCCACGTTGGACCGGCCGACAAAGGCGATCTGGGGCAGCCGGGGCAGGCTCTCGTAGATGGTCCCGGCGTACCGGGCGTCGCGCACCTTGACGATCATCGCGAAGCGAGGTATTCGGCCACCCGGGAGACGCCCTCGCGGATGTTGTCCTCCGAGTTGGCATAGGAAAATCGAATGTAGCGCTGTGCCCCCGGGCCGAAATCGATGCCCGGGGTGACGCCCACCCCGGTGTTGTCCAGGATATCCATGGCCAGCCGGTACGAGTCGCGGGTTACGCGCGCCATGTTCACCAGCACGTAGAAGGCGCCGTCCGGCTCCACCTCCACGTCGAGCCCGTGCGCAGCCATCTCCTGGAGCATCACGAGGCGGCGCTGCGCAAAGACCTGTTTCATGCGCTCCACGTCCGGACCCGCCTCGGTGAGCGCGGCGATGCCGGCCCACTGGGCGAGGGAGGGCGCGCAGATCATGAGGTTCTGCTGGATCTTCTGGGCAGTCCTGACCAGGTCTTTCGGGAAAACCGCCCATCCCAGGCGCCAGCCGGTCATGGCATAAGCCTTGGAAAAGCCGTTGATCACCACAGCGTTGTCCGTGTATTCCAGGATGGTGTGCTGCCTGCCGGTATAGACGAGGCCGTGGTAGATTTCATCTGATATGATGGGCAGCCCAAGGGAGCAGAGCCCGTGCAGGTGATCCTCATCAAGGCAGACCCCGGTGGGGTTGGCGGGCGAGTTGATCACGAGGGCCTTGGTCAAAGCGTTCCTGGCACGGGCCGCCTTGAGCGGATCGAGCTGGAACCTGTCGCCGCCTCCCGTGGGCACGAACCGGGGGGATGCGCCCAGGATCCTGATGAAGTTCGGATAGCAGGCATAGTAGGGGTCGGTCAGAATGATCTCGTCGCCGGCCCCGGCCAGACAGGCCATGGCGATCAGGAGCGCGGGGGACGAACCCGCGGTCACCAGAACCTGCTCCGGATCGATGCCTCTCACCCCGTAGGTTTTGAGATAGTGTTCGCAGATCGCCTCCCTGAGCTCCGGGATTCCCAGGGAATGTGTGTAGTGGGTTCTGCCCTCCTCCATGGCCCGCACAGCGGTCGCCTGAATGCATGCCGGGGTGTCGAAATCCGGCTCGCCCACCTCCAGGTGAATGACGGATCTGCCCTGTGCTGCCAGGGCGTTGGCCTTTTCCATGACATCCATCACAAGAAAGGGCGTGATGGACAGATTCGTGAGCACCGCTTCCATGACACTCCTATAACAGACCCCAAAAGCCGGGGCAATTGCCTTCTCGGAAGGGGCCTTCCTATCTGTTTTCTTCCAGAGACTCTTCTTCGACCTCTTTGAGGATCTTCGTCACCATGGTCTGGGTCGAACAGAGGATGCTGCGGAGATACCGGATCTTCTCGGCAGCTTGCCTCACCGTCTCCTCCAGTTCGTCGATGGGAACCTCGCCCCTGTTCATCTTTGCCAGGGTGTCTTCGAGCTCCTTGAGCACCAGGGAATACTGTCTGGCCTTTTTCATCACTGCTCCTTGTCTTTGACTGTGCTTACGATCCTTCCCCTTGCCAGCACGGTGGTGATGGACGCACCTTTCCGGACCATGGCGGCATCCGCGACTATCCTGCCTTGTGAGTCCGTGGTGATGCTATAGCCCCTGCGCAGGGTCTGGAGGGGCTCCATGGCGGAGAACAGGGAGCCGAGATGCTCGATACGGTCCTGCTGGCGGGCGATGATCGTGCCCGCATGATCGCCGAGAACCTGCTGCTGCCGTGCGAGATCAGCCCGGAGGAGCGAGAATCGGGCCAGGGTGTCCCGGATCGCGGTTTGCGGCAGCCCATCGAGGACCTGGCGCTGCCGTTCAACCGCTGCGCGCGAGCTGTGCGCAAGGCTCGAGGCCGCTGTCACGAGCATCTGTTCCCTTCGGGCGAGTTCTCGCGTCAGGGCGGTATGAAGATGGAAGGCGCACTCCCTGAGATCGGACAACGCCCAGAGCATCCACTGGCGCGCGGCATGCCCCAGCCCGGATGATGCCGCACGGAGCCGCTCGCCCGCGATCTGCAGAACCTCACTGCCCCGGTGGGAAATATCCCGGCTCGCCTGGTCCAGATATGCCCACATCTCGTCCATCCTGCCTGTGAGAAACCGCCCGGCATCCGTGGGCGTGACGCAGCAGGTGTGGGCCACCAGGTCGGCCACGCTCACATCGATCTCGTGACCGATGCCGGTGATCACGGGCCTGGCGCACCGGGCTACAGCCCTGCACAAGGAGAGATCGTCGAAGGAGAACAGGTCGGTCTTAGCCCCTCCTCCCCGGATGATGACGATGACGTCCATACCGGGCCGGCTCTGCAAAGCCTCGATTCCGGCCAGCACCCCGGGCACTGTGTTCTCGCCCTGCATGTGGGCGTCGAAGAGGGTCACGGAGAACGAATAGCCACTCTCGGAGATGACACGCATGAAGTCGTTGAACGCGGCCGAGCCGCCCGAGGTGATCAGCCCTACGTTGCGGGGTATCCGCGGCATCTGCAAGGTCTTGTTTCTCTCCAGAAGTCCTGCGGCCTCAAGCGCCCGTACGGTCTGCTCCCTCTTCCTGGCAATGGCGCCGAAGGTATAGGCCGGGTCGATCTCGGAGACGATCAGCTGGTAGCGGCCCTCCCTGACGAAAAGATCGATCCGGGCCTTGAGCCTGACCTCGATGCCGGGCGCGAGTTCGAAATCCTGCATGCCGAGGATCTTCAGGGTCTGGCGCCACTTGACGAACGATCCCCGGAAAAAGGCGCAGCCGATCTTCGCTACATGGCCCCCGTCCATACCCGGTGCCTTTTCCACCAGATCGAAATACACGTGGCCGGACTTCGCATGCACCTTGAGCCCGTGGATCTCCCCCTGCACCCACACCTCGTCGTGGAAGCACGCGCTCAGGGCCTCCCTGGCCAGTTCATTGAGTTGACGTACGCTCAGGCATGACACGGAATACAGGAATACCAGAAAACGCGCAGAGGAATCAAGCAATCCCTGGAGCATGCCTGCACCTTCCGGGAATCACGGCAGGCAGCTGATCCAGGCTCATATCGAGGGAGCGCGGGTTGAGTCGAAGACCCTCGGCAGCCTTAACAAAGAAAAAGAAAGCAGGCCATATTTACCGGAAATCCGGCGATTGACAGCGTGGGACCTTCAATGTACAAGTTTTGAGAGAATTTTATTTTATGAGGAGCAGCCCATGGAATATCAGTTCATCCGGGTGGAGGTCAGGGACGATGTCGCCACGGTGGTCATGGACCGCAAGCACGAGCTCAATGCTCTGTCCTTTGGAATGCTCTCAGAGATCAACCATGTCTTCTCCTCCTTCCTCAAGGACGGGAACAATGTGAGGCTCGTGGTCTTCACCGGGGGCGACGAGTGCTTTTCCGCGGGGATCGATCTCAAAGAGGCCCCCAACTTCACCGCGGAAGAGGCCACGAGATACTTCAGTCTCGCCATCAACACCTACTCCATGCTCCTGGACTACGACAAGATACTCATCACCGCCGTGAGCGGCATCGCCTTCGGCGGCGGCTTCAACCTCGCGCTCATGGGCGATATCATCATTGCATCCGAGAGCGCTATCTTCGGCCACCCCGAGATCAAATACGGGTTCAACCCCCTGCTTACCCCCCTGGTGGCCCGGATCGGGATAGCTCGGAGCAAAGAGCTGACCCTGAAGGGAGAGCCCATCGGAGCGCAGGAGGCCCACCATATCGGGCTGGTGAACCGGGTGGTTCCGCCGGAGCAGTTCCGCGACGAGATCGCCTCGTGGTCGAAGCAGCTGGTGAGCAGGCCCCCGGAGGTGGTGCGGGCCCTGAAGCGGAGCTTCGATGTGGTCAGCCGCCTCGATGCCAAGGCCGCGCTCGAATACGAGCTCGAGATGACGGCCATGCTCTTCAATATCCGGGGAGACATACGGGAGAACATGAAGAGTGTCATCCAGAGAAAAGACCTCGGCGGCAAGACCGTCTGCTCCTGATTTATTTCACGCCTTTCTCCTCTACCAAAGGCTCAGGGACCGGTACGGCCCGTCCGGATGGTGGCCGGGGGAGACCCGGCTGGAGATCGCCGTAGGCGCGGTGCTCACTCAGAACACCGCCTGGAGCAATGTGGAAAAGGCCATCGCGCTCCTGAAGGAGCATTCCATGCTGGATGTCCGGCGCATCCACTCGGCCCCTGCAGACACCCTGGCCGCCCTGATCCGTCCGTCCGGATACTACAACCTCAAATCTGTCCGGCTCAAAAATCTCATGCAGGTGATCATGGAGCTCTGCGCAGGGGATGTCGAAGCGTTTTTCAACCGGGATCTCCAGGACCTGCGGTCCGTGCTCCTTGCGGTCAACGGCATCGGGAAGGAGACCGCGGACAGCATCTGCTGCTATGCGGCAGACAAGGCCATCTTCGTGGTGGACGCCTACACCCGGAGGATCCTCTCCCGGCACGGTATGGTAGAGGAACAGGCGGATTACGAGGCGATCCGGCATCTCTTCGAGTCGGGCCTGCCCCGTGATCCGGCTGTATACAAGGACCTTCACGCGTATCTGGTCTCCGTGGGCAAGGATTTCTGCCTAAAGAGCAGGCCGAGGTGCGAATCCTGCCCGCTGAAGGGATGGCCGTGAACGATCGTTGCGTCGCGACAAAAAAAAGATGGTTTCGCGCGCAATAGTTGTGATAAAATAAAAAATATGAGAAATGACTCTTTTTCCAGCATCATCATCCTGCTGATCCTCTTCTTCGTGCTCCCTTCCGTGCTCAAGCTGCTGGGCCGGTACACGCTCGGCAGCAAGGATATTGGGAAGAACGGGGAAGAACCGGGGCATGGTTTCCCGGGAGAAGAACCCGCTTCCTACCGGGAAGATTTCCCCGCGCATGGCGGTTATGACACGTACGAAGGGCCGGAGATTTCCAGCAAGCCCATCCATCCGAAATGGTTCTAGCAGGCAGACCCACCAATCAGGGCATCCGGTTCGTTGTCGGGATCTGTATCATCGCACTGTCGATCTATGGATTCTATATCGCCCTGGCCAGGAAGAACTCTCCCGAGCTCTTTCTCATCCCCGCCATGGCCGATCCCCCGGACAATCCATGCACCGAGGTTCTCTTTCCGGGGTTTTCCCTGTGTGCTCCGTCCGGGCTGGAGTATGAAACCGGGCCTGACGGGACTGTCGGCATACGCATGCCCGCCGCCAGGGTCCGGGGCGAGATCAGGGTTCTGGACAAGCTCCCCCGGGAGGACGAATGGAGGGCGTCGCTGCGCAGGCCGTTGATCAGGGCCTTCCTGGGCCACGAGCGGTCCATGGGCACACGGGAACTCCTGGAGAAAATCCTCGGCCGCCGCTACAACCCCACGCTCATGGGGATCAAATCGCAGCTCATCCCCTCGTGGATGAAGAAGGCAGCAGGGGCAGAGATCCTCAGGCTTCGGGGCACTGAAGCCATTCTCTTCTACACCCCTGGGCGGCTCCTGGGTTTCGTGTTTCAGGGTGAGAAGATCGTCATGCTCTCCTGTGAAGGTACCTTGGACAAAAGGAGCGCCCTGCACCTCATCAGCTCGCTGGAGATCACTTCACCGGAAGGACGAGGAACGGAACCGCCGCATTCTTCATGAATTTTTCCACCAGGTCGCTCTTGAAGCCGTGCAGGCTGCCCCTGCCCGTCTCGTGAGACAGAACAATGAGTTCGATCTGCCTGGTTTCGATGGCCTGGTTGATCGCATCCACTGGATTGCCCTTCGTGACGAGCCGGTGATCCGAATCAACGCCCTCTCCCGTTGCCTGACGACAGATGGCGTACATCTTGTCTCGGGCGGCCTGAGCCACCTGATCCTCTAGAAGCCCGGTGTTGACATGAGGGATGTAAAAGCCCGCAGCCTGCTTGATGTCTGCCACCGAATGCAGGACAAACAGCTCCGCCTGGACGAGCCCGGCAAGCTCGAAGCCATACTCCACGACAAAGCGGCTGTGTTCACTGAAATCGATGTAGCACAAAATCCTTCGAGGTTTTTGTACCGTGGTCTTCCTCATATGAGGTCCTCCTCTTTGCTGAAGGGGGTTGCCCCGTCCAGTTGCCATGAGATCAATCAGTTGTTCACTACGGAATCGATTACATTCTTCAAGTCCTTGAGGTGGAACGGCTTTGCGACAAACGCGTCCGCGCCTTTCTCGAAAGCCAGCTTCCTGGCCTCGCTGACGCTGAACCCGGTGATCAGCACGATGGGAGTGCAGGGATATCTGCTCTTGATCTCGGTCATGAGCGTGAAGCCGTCCATCCGGGGCATGTGGATATCGCTGACCACGATATCCATGGAGGTCTTTTCCAGATATTCCAGGGCGTCTATCCCGTCATGGGCGGTATGCACACGATATCCGAACATACCCAGAAAGTCTGCGATCACATGGGCCAGATCGTCAGAGTCATCGACAATGAGAATGTTCTTTACGTCCATCATGATTTTCTCGGCGACGTGAGATCAATGATCTCGTAATCCCTCAAGGTTGTGTATTTTCTGGTTTCGGCCGTGGTGAGTTTGGCCAGCTTGTCCATGACCTCCTTGATCTTGAATATCTGTTCCTCCATGACCTTCAGAGTCTGCTGGACCTTGTGGCTCTTCTCCAGCTCCGGGGCCAGCTGCAGCATCTCGATGTTCCCCAGGATGATGTTGAGCGGTGTGTTGATTCTATCAGAGAGCGTGACCGTTGTCTTGGCTATTGCACTGACCTCCTGAATCCGCTTCTGCTCCTGCCCGTAGCTCTGCATCTCCAGGGCCCGCCGTACCCGGATGATCAGCTCGTCTTCGTCGCAGGGCTTGAGCAGATAATCATAGACACCCAGCCTCAGTGCCGTGACCGCGGTCTTGATGGACCCGTACCCGGTGATCACGATCACCAGGGTTTTGGGCGAGACCACCTTCACGTTCTCCAGGAGCTCGAGCCCCCCCATTCCCTCCAGGACGAGATCAGTGAGCACCAGGTGGTATTTCTTCTCGCGGAAGACCTCCAGCGCCTCTTCCGCAGACGGGACCTCATCGACCTCGTACCCTTGCGTTCTCAGGATGTTCACCAGGGAATACCGGACAATCTCTTCATCGTCGACAACGAGTATCTTTTTCTTTTCCACGAGTGACCTGCCTGTCGTACAACTGCTTGCGAACCATTTCCCTGAGCTCCTTGACTCGGAACGGTTTGCGCAGGAACACCACTCCGGTCTTCTCAAGGAACTCCTTGACCTGATAATCATACGTGTCTCCGGTGATGAACAAAAACCGCCTCTTCAGCCTTGGGTTCTTCCTGATTGCCGCGCGGTAGAGGTCCATTCCATCCATCTCGGGCATCCTCAGATCCGATACGATGAGCTCCCACGCGTGCTCTTCCAGATGATCGAAGGCATGACGACCGTTCGTGAAGGTCATGACCTCGTAGTAGGGACTTAAGGAATCCATCATCAGATCCAGCAGATCCTCCTCGTCTTCAACCACCATGATCACCGGCCTCTGTCCGGACCTGCCCTCTTCTGCCGGAGCGGGTGATTCCCCGGCATCCGCCTCCGCGCATTCAGGCTGCACATCCGGGACCATGGCGGGAATCCTGATCCGGGCCAGGGCTCCATGGGCAGTATTTTCCAGGGATATCTCTCCCTTGTGGTCCGAGATGATGCCGTAGCAAATGCTCAACCCCAGTCCTGTTCCCTTGTCCTTGGCCTTGGTGGTGAAAAAGGGGTCGAATATCCGGGTGATGATCTCCTCGGGAATGCCGGGCCCGGAATCCTCGATGGAAACCTGGACGCTCCCGTCCTGCAAGCCCGCTTTGAGCCATATCGTGCCCGGCTCACCGCCGATGGCGTCGATTGCGTTGTTGATGAAGTTGACCAGGACCTGCTCCATGCAGTTCATGTCTGCCCGGAGAAAAAGCGGATCGGGTCCCTGCTCGGTGATAAGCCGGATCCCGCGCTTCTTCACGGTCGGCATATAGAGGCTCAGCACCCTCCTGATGATGTCCCGCATATCGAAGACCATCTTTTCCGGCGGCTTGTTCCGGGAGAACTTCAGGAGCGACTCCACAATGCTTTTGGCCGAGTCGGCTGCATTGACGATGATGGAGAGCCTTTTGCGGTCTTTGCCTCCCAATCTTTGGGCATTGATGAGATCGGCGAAGCCCAGAATGGGAGTGAGCCTGTTGTTCAGCTCGTGGGCGATGCCCGAGGTGAGCAGGCCCAGCGAGGTAAGCTTTTCCGTCTGCATGGCCCGCTGTTCCATCCGCCGCTTGGCCGTGATGTCCCGCATCATGATCAGGGCCTGGTTCGAGCGCAGACTCTTGACGAAAAACCGGCCCACGATCCTTTCGGAGGTGCCGAAGATGGCGGTGCGCTCGAAATCCAGGAACTGCCCAGGGCTCATTCTGGATTTGTAGCCGCGGATGCAGTCCGCAGTCGCGTCGTCGAACATGTCTCGGATCTTGACCGGGACCTTTCCCAGTGCAGTGATGAGCCGCTGGTTGCAGAAGGTGATCTCGTCATCCCCATCGAGGATGAAGATGCCGTCCTCGGAGGCATCCACCACGGTTTTGTAACTCTCGGTGAGGCTCCGCAGACTCTCGTCCTTGAGCATCAGCATCTCGCTCAAGTCGAGGTTTTTGCGCTGGAAGACCGAGGATATGTGGATCAGGGTCAGCATCTGTCCCACCAGCAGACCCAGCAGCTCGAACACCCGCTGATAATGGAGGTTGAAGAAGCTGCTCTGGGAATGGGAAAGGTTCAGGACGCCAAAGGTGGTTTCGCCGTCCTTGAGGGGTATGCACAGCATTGAGCCGATCTGCACCTGTGAGTCAGGGAGCTCCTTGTAATACCGGCATTCATGCACATCCGCCACCAGGATCGGCTTGCCGTCCCGTGCGCACGTCCCGGCCACTCCCTCGCCAAGGACCATGCTGGCGGCAGGGATCTCTCCGGGAAGCTCGATGCCGGCCGCGGCCTTGAGCACCACCCGGTTTCCCTCTACGAGAAAGACCGAGGCGTTCTCACAGCGGGATTCCCTGATCAGGATCTTGACGACAGAGGAATAGAACTCGTCCTCCGGGGAACCTCTTCGGACATACTCGGAAAGCTCGTAGATACCCGAGAGTAGTCCGATGATGTCTTCATAGAAATCCGTTGCTTTTTTCAGAAGATCGAGCAAGACCTTCTCCCGGCTCCGGGAGAGGCCCGCGGATTCCTGGAGCTTAGGCAAACCGTCTTTCACAGCCCCCTCATGCCCTAAAACAGGCTTTTTATCATGGCAGTGTTCGTTTTATACCGTTGTACAATGGTATTGACAAGATCTTTTAAGGCATCTCCCAGAAAGGGCCGGACAATGTCGAGATACTGCGGGTCCGCTTCCGGAATCTCTATCCCGCACCGGCAGATCACGTGGTTGATCATGCATATCAGGGCGGAATCATGGTTGACGGGCCGGTGGTGGCTGCTGATTATTTCCACGATCTCCCCGGGGAAGTTCCATTTCCTTGCCACCATCTCCCCCAACTGGGTATGGCTTAAGGAAAAGGTCTGTCGCTCCAGCTCTTCGCCGGGGCAGCGCCTTTCCGAGTCGATCAGGGCGGTATAGACCTCAGGCGCGAGGAACAGAAAGATCATTCTGCCGAGATCGTGCAACAGGGCCCCGGTGAAGAGCCTGTCCTTCTCCGCCCTGCTTGCGCTCAGGGAAATGGCTATCACTGCGGCTGCATATGAGTGGGTCCAGAGGTCCCTGGCGTACCTGGTCTCGCACTTCAGTGTACCCATGACTGTCATGGACAGGGAGATACACTTCACCATATCCAGTCCGATGGTCAGCAGCGACTGGTGCAGGCCAAGATGCTTCTGGGCATGGCGGTAGAAGGGCGAATTGGCGAGTTTCATGACCTTTGCGGTCACGGCCGGGTCGGTGGAGATGATCCTCTCCACCCGCTCGATATCCACATCGTCGCTCTGGAGCACCTCAAAGAGACGCATCCTGGTCGCATCCAATGCCGGGATGGTCTCGAAGCGCTTTTCTATGCAGAACTGGGCCTTCGTGTTTTCCACTGTCATTCCGTAACGGGCTGTCAAACCGGAAACTTGAACGCTCTCTTTGCCCCCGGCGGCCCGGGCTTGCCGTCAGAGGCGGGCATATCGCTTCAAAGTGTCATGGACTGGTGTATCCTCCTCCTTTTCTCGACCCGGATCAAATAGTAGTAATGATTGTCTTTAAATACCCCTGCCTTCCTGGTCTTGTCCACAGCAGAGAAGATTTTTCACTCATGAATTTTTGTTGAATATCCGTTACTATACCTTGAAAGCAGAGGGTACGGCTCTGCAATGCGGATAAGCAAAAAAGATGAGATGAATATGAAGACGCCAGCAGATGCGAGCACAAACAGCACGGCCAGGATTCTGCTCGTGGATGACGAAAAGGAGACCTTGGACCTCATCTCCGAGTATCTCGGGGAGAAAGGGTTCGCGCTGTCGGAGTCGGTCAGCGCCGAGCATGCGATCCATCTGGTTGAGCAGGACGGCTACGAGATAGCCATCGTGGATCTCCACCTCCCCGGCATGACCGGTTCCGAACTCCTGAAGCATATCAAGAAGATCCGCCCCCATATCCAGGTGATCATGATCACCGGATACGGGACCATCCGCGACGCGGTCGAATGCATGAAGCTGGGCGCCTCGGACTTCATCACCAAGCCGATCCTCCTGGACCACCTGCTCCTGACCATCAACCGGATCATCCAGGAATCCAGGCTCAAGGAAGAGGCCGAGCTGGCCGGGTACTACCGAAACCTCTCGCGGACCGACGAGCTGACCGGCATGTACAACTTCCGCCATCTCATCTCGCTGTTAAAGAGCGAGGTGACTAGGCACCTTCGCTACAACCGGACCATGTCGCTGGCCATGATCGACATCGACGACTTCAAGAACTACAACGACACCAAAGGCCACGAAGAGGGCAACGAGCTTCTCATGCGCCTGGCGCACGTGTTCAGACGCAACACGAGAAACTGCGATATCCTGGCGCGGTACGGGGGAGAGGAGTTTGTGATCATATTCCCGGAGACGGCCCTGGAAGAGACGGTCGTGGTAGCGGAGAGAATCTGCAGGGCCGTGGCCGCAACCCTGGAGGTGAGCGTCACCATCGGCCTGGCCGGTCTGCCCCGCCACACCGCCGACTACAACGAGCTCATCAGAATGGCCGACAAGGCCATGTACTGGGGCAAACAGCACGGCAAGAACAGGATCGTGGTCTACGAAGATTCGATGTCCACGTGCAGGTAGAGGTCGCCGGCCCTCTTTGCCGGGTTCATCCTTCCCATCCCGGTCAATTTCAAGACAGTGCCCGGCGTCGTGCCCCGGGGAATGCTCACCCTGACCCTGCGCTTCGAAAAGCCGGGCCGGTACTCGATGGTGATCGCTCCGCCCCATGAGGCGATCTCGGGAGGTATCCGGACCTGTTCGTGAATGTCCATCACATTGTGGAAAACCCTGGCCGCGCTCTGCGAGGCAAGCCTCACCAGGGAGCGTTTCAGGACATCCCGCGGCCTTGCCCCGGACAGCATGGCCTCCTGGGCTATCACCCTGCTCACCATGAGCAGCCTCTCGATCCACTCCTTGCCGATGGGCAGGTCGTCGAAGACCTCCCGGAAATCCGAGCGGGAAAAGATATCCTGATACACGCGCTCCCGTTCGAAGCCCCGCTTCCTGTCCCCGTCGTATTTTTTCCTTTTGCGCGGATCGATGAGCACCCCGTATGCCTCGGTGATGTCCCGGAAATACTCCGCCGATCTTGGATCATCCCGGTTGAGATCGGGATGGAACTTCAGGGCGAGTCTGCGGTAGGCCTTCTTGACATCCTCTGCTCCCGCATCACCGCATACGCCCAGGATCTGGTAGTAGTCCTTGATCATGTATCCGTTACTTTCGTCACTACCTTAAAAGCATCTACCGATGGGACTGGAGAAAGATTTCTTCCGGAAGCTGAACCGCGGTCAGCACCCCGCCATAGATGGCCCCGGTGTCTACGCCGATCTTGTCCTCCTTGACAAAAGGCCGGGCAAAGGGGGTGTGCCCGAATACCACCTTCTTGCTCAGGCCGGTGGGGAAAAAAATGAAATCATCGCGTATCCACACGAAATCGCGTCGCTCCTGCCTGAACATGGGCACCCCGGGCCTGATTCCCGCATGGACGTAGAGGTAGTACCGGTCCTCGTAATACCACTGAAGGTCCGCATAGAAATCCCGGTGCTTCGGGCTGAGTGCGCGCGCCACCTGGGTATGGGAAACAAAGGGCTCAGCCCCCAGATAGGATTCAACGGTCTTCATGCCGCCGTTGGCGAAATACAGCGATCTGTTTGTCCCGAACTCGAGAAACTCAAGGAACATGTCCTCGTGATTGCCCCTCAGGAAGACGCAGGGGATTTGCGCCGCGAGATCGATGAGATAATCGACTGTCTCAACGATCCTGGGTCCCCGGTCGATATAGTCGCCCAGGAAAACGAGGATATCCTCCTTACCGGGTTCGATGCGGGCCACCAGATCTTCCAGCTGGTCCAGACGGCCGTGGATATCGCCGATTGCAAATGTTCTCTTCATTGTCTTACCAGGAGATGGAATCGTTCTTTACCGTGTCCTGGCCGAGCAGGGCGTCAGATGCCTTTTTTGAGTCTTATGGACTCGATCTTAAGCTCCGGGATCTTCTCCTGGGCCTTCGTGGATTTCGGATTGATCTTCAGGGCAAGCTGATAGGCCTCCACTGCGGCGTTGATGTCTTCGAGCTTCTGCCTCCCCGTCTTGGAAGCGGCCCGTGCCTCGTATGCGTACGCGAGCGCCAGCGCGGCATCGTGGTCCTTTGCATGCTTGAGGTACTGGCCTGCCGCGTCAATGATCTTCTCATGGTCCTTCAGGCCCACCGCAGCGGACACGAGCCCCTTGCGGTATTCATTTGACTGCTCCACCTTGAGCAGCGACTGGTAATATCCATAGGACGACTGGTAGTCCTTCGCCTTCAGACACAGGGCCGCGGCCCGCAGCAGGGAATCCTTGTCGCCGGGCTTTATCGCCAGGGCCCTCCGAAAAGCTTCCAGGGCATTCTTTTCCTTGCCGACCTTTTCAAAGGATGCGCCCAGATTGTAGAGCAGGACCGGGTCCTTCGGAGAGATCTCCACGGCCCTGGAATAATAGGCGACCTGCGCATCCGCATCCCCGAGTCTGCCCATGACCATGCCGAGCTGGGCATATGCGTTCCCGTCTTTGGGATAATGCGTGACATAGCGTTTCAGCAGGGAGGCCGCTTCTTTGTCGTTCTTCTTCCTGAGTGCGTCCTCGATCACGGGAATGAGGATCTCGCGGTCCCTGGCCTTGCCCGCGGCCGACTTGTATATCTCCAGGGCCTCTGCATTCCTGCCGGCCTGCTCATAGGTCTTGCCCAGGTCGATGATGATCGAGTCGGTTCCCGGCGCGAGTTCGAGGGCCTTCCTGAGGTGCTTCACCCTGGTGTCGAAGTCTCCTGTCTGCCCCGCGATATATGCCATACGGCGGTAGGTGTTGGAATCGGCCCTTCCCTTGTCCACGATCTTCTGGCTCATCGCCATGGCTTCCCGGAACATGCCCAGCCGGATGTAGCAGCGGGAGAGCTGCGCATGGGCATGGATATCTTCAGGATCGGCCTCTGTCATGGCCTTGTAGATGCCGGCAAGGGCCTCGTAGTCGTTCTTTTCCGTGAGCAGGTCATCGAGCTTGGCCACAAACTCCCGGTTTTTGGGGAAACTCGCATGGGCGCTCTTGAGGATCGCGATCTGATCGTCAATGCTTTTGGACCCCTTTACCCGGTCGAGAAAATCCTGCTCGGTGAGCTCCATCTCGAGCGGAATCCTGGCGATATTGTACTCGATGTAGTAGACATCGATGGGAACCGAGCGCAGACCGGCGGCCAGGAGCTGGTCGCGGATCTGGGAGGTCTCGAGAGGCTCGTGCAGATCGTTGGTGTTCCCAAACCCCACCACGTCGGCGGTAAGATATGAATCGAAGAAGGTGTTCGCCTTTATCTTGGTGATGACAACCGTCTCTGTGCCCTTGATCAGCAGGCTCTCACCGGGTTTGACAGTCCGAGGGGCACCATCCACGTTCACCTCCATGGAGATAAAGCGCGGAGGCTTGCGGAAAATGAAGGAGACCATGGCCTCTCGGACGAGCCCGATCTTCCCGCCGATGGGGACACTGAGAAAGAGGACAAATCCTATGGCGATAACCAAGATAACGATGAAAACGGCGCTTCCTTTCTTTCCCATCCCTCGCCCTTGCATTTGCTGGTATTTGAGTCGGTTATTACCAAGGAATAACCGATCTGTCCATTCCCATTTTCACCCTTGATACCGCCCGGAACCCTTCATCGTGCGGGTTCCGAGGGGCAGCCCCGTGAAATTCCTTCCCATTGATCCGAAAAGCTCTGTCCGGGGCATTGTTGTTCTCATATCGGCAGCCCAGAGGTGATTCAGAAGAGAGAATCCTTGACCTTTTGGAAAAACTCATTTACTGTAATATTCAGATCCCATCTTTAGAGTCTCCCACCTCACGAGGAACATACCCGGCTTTTTAGAATTTTGATATCCGATTGTTTGGTGTGAAAATTATATGGAAAGAGGTCTGACACTTGTTGAGCTCCTGCTTTCGATTACCCTTGCGTCGATCCTCAGCCTTACCCTCTACAGCCTCTATTCCCTCACCGCCTCCGCCTATCGGGAGGCCATGGCCGGCTGGTACTGCATGCAGTCACTGCGCAGCGCAATCGTCCAGCTGGATTCCGATCTCAAGCAGTGTGCATGCCTGCTGCCCCAGGACTTGAAGGTTGCGTGCCAGGAAAGCGCCCTGTTCATCGCCGGGGTACCCCTGACCTCATCCCACAGCGGCATCCGCGTGCACGCCAGCATCCCTCCTCCCTACTTCTCCACCATCCGCTCGCTCTCGGGCAGCTCCATGATCCTTGATGTGCTCGACATCGATGCAAGCGGATCCTATGACTACTGGGCCGACCTCGGGGTCATCACTGAAAGCGGGCCGTGCGTTATCTCGCACGGGTATTCCCGGGGCGACGCCGTGCTCACCCTTAAGACACCCGCCCCAGGGAGTACCGGCGAGCGCACCGTGCCGGCGATCCACTACGAGCTGAAGGCGGACGGTCTGTACCGGAACGGTCAGCTGCTGGCGGAGGCCCTCTGCACATTCGCTCCGCACTTGGACGGCGCCGAGGTCGCCATCGTCATGGAAGCCTGTTATCATGAAAACAGAGAACGGATCTCCTATACCTATCACCTGCAGTGAGAAGGGGTGGATCCTCATGTACGCCCTGATCTTCTGCGTCGCGGTTCAGGGCATGGCCCTGATCACCTGCTCGCTCATCGCACACAACATGAAATCCAGCACCGCCTTCGCGAACCTGCTCTCCCGGATGCACATTCCTGCCGGGATCGAAGAGGAGCCGGTTTTCCAGCACATCATGCTCCATGCCCCCGAAGGGTGGGACCATGCCTGCTTCTCCAGCGAGCTGACCGAGAAAAGCTGGGGAAACCAGCACCGGTATTCCTGGCGCATCCGGCTCAGAGCCCAGCCCGATGCGCCGGGGCAGGTCTCCTTGCTCTCCGGCTGGAGGCCGCACATCATTCTCCTGGTGGACGACGGGCAGGACATGCTCGCAGCCTGCGACCGCCGGTATCGGGACAACAGCCTGTATCTCATGAGGCCGGACGGGGAAATCGTGCCGGTACGGGATCGGGACGACGTGAGCTCGAGCCTCTCCACACCCTCGGGGACCTTGTTCCGCGGCTATTACGGCAACATCTGGCATCAGGCGGACGACACCTATTCCCTCGGCGGTACCATGCCGTGCTGGACCTTTGTCATGGAATCGCTCAAAGATTTCATCGATTCCATGGACCTGTGCCCCATGGCCGTTGCCACCGTGTCCGGGGGAATCGTCCAGCCCTTCACCACCGACCGGGCCCTGCTCTTCTCGGCCCTGGAGGGCCTTCGGCCCCTGTCGGCCGAGTCGGCGCTTTCGAAGAGCCTCCTGGGTCTTCTCGATTCGTTCCCGGACAGGTGCAGCACCGCAAACCACATCATGGTCGCCACCAACGGCATAGCCGTGGGCGACGGGGACATCCCCTCCTGGCTTCAGGACTATGACCATGACGGCAATCCCGATGACCGTGCCATTGCCGGGGAAGGCTCCCACTGTCTGGACGACGTAGCGGCAATGGCCCGGTCCCTGGGAGTAGGCGTCCACGTGGTGGGGCCTGGCACCACTTTCCTGATCGGCACGGCCGATAAGGGGGGAGGAAAGCTCATGCCCGATGCCCACGACTTTGATCCGCCGCCTGGCCTGGCCACCTTGCCGCACTGCATTTTCGGAGATACCAGGCGTATTCTTACGAACATCGGCCTGCGCCTTTGCCCTTCATGGATCGACTGGGAGAGCACCGCATACTTAAGACGCATGGCCAACGGGCCTCCCCATCTCTCAAGTATCACCGACCTGGGGATCAAAGGCACTGCACTCTCTGCCTTCGCGGATGGAGAAACACTTCTGTGCACCACCTCCCGGGACAATCTCGTGTCCATAGACGCTGCGACCGGGGCCTGCTCGTGGATGGTGGAAGGGGCGGGTGGAAGGGTGATCGGACGGGAAGGCCTCATTATTGCCGGACCCGACATCCGGGGCGACATCATGGTTCTCGGCGATGGACCCCTGATCCGGTGGCTGTGCCCGGGCGCCCTGTTCACGGCGTCGGGCGGGAGCCTCTATTCGGCCCATGATGCCGTCATCACGGCCCACACGCTCAAAGGAGGTCTTTTCGAGGCCCAATACAGGGCGGACAGTACGGTATGCGCACTGGAGTACGATCCCTGCCAGGGGGTGGTCCTCGCTGGGTCGCGGACAGGCCAGATCACGGTCCTGGGGCAGGATCTTGCCTGGCTGGATCTCCTTTTTCCGAACCTGCCGGGTGAAGTCCGGGGTATCCGTTCTTTTCACTTCAGGCGTGAGCTGCACGTCATTGCCTTCACCGGGAGCCGGGCAGCGTGCATGAAGGCAGGAGACATCCTCTGGAACAGATCCCCGGAGGCGGGCATCATCACCAATGCCGTGGTCATGGATGCGAAGCTCTACCTGTCGGTCTGGGAACCGGACGAATGCGGCGGGATCGATAGCGGCGAGTCATCGCTGGTGATCCTGGATGCGCTAGCCGGAGACACGGTTTCGCGGACCGCCCTTTTCGGGGCAAAGGCGTTCGGACCGGTCATCGATCCGGGCACAGGGATCATGGAGCACATCAGCTGGGACAGGTCCATCCACCGGACGGACATATCCGGCCTGCCAGGCATCAGCCCGTGCAGCCTCGGGGTCAGAATCGTCTCCGAATCACCCTAGTCTGCCTGGAAAAAGCAACCCTTTCCCCTCATGCGTAAAAAGAGGGTGTTCAAAAAAAAGACGGCTATGTAAAGTTTTCAGAAAAATGTCCCGAAGAAGCGGCTACATACCAATGAAAGAGAGGTACTTGGACATGAGAAAGCCGCACATACGGGATAAACACGGATTCACCCTGGTCGAGCTTGCACTGGTGCTGGTCATTGTGGGACTGCTCATTACGGGAGTGCTCAAGGGTGAGGCCCTGATCGAAAACGCCAAGGTCAAGAAGCTCGTGAATCAGAAGGATTCCATCGCAGCGGCGTACTACACCTTCTTCGACCGGTACGGCATGCTTCCGGGAGATGAAGACCGGGTGGGAACGCCCACCGGCGACACCCACGAGGGAAACGGGAACGGGCGGATCGATCAGGCTGAATACGGATACGTGTTTGAGGACCTTGCCTTGGCCGGGATCATCAACGGCAGTTACGACGGGACGCCTACCGACGTGCCGAACCATGCATTCGGTGGCTTCATGCGCATCCAGTGGGTGGGCAACTTTGCCGGCTCCACCGTGAACGCCAACTGCATGTACTTTGACGGGGTGCCGGCCCAGGTGGCCCTGCAGATCGACACCAAGTACGACGACGGAATATACAATTCCGGTTCCATCCGTTCCAACACGGTCTATACCAACGATGCCCCAAAACAGATGATCTGGCGCATGTAAAAAAGACATTCCCGCGCATCTCGAGAATGTACCGGCCGCCTGGGGCATACTCTTCAAGCGGGGTCTGGAACAAGGTATGGAAAAGAAACGCATCGGCGATCTGCTCAAGGACGAAGGGATCATCACCGACCAGGAGATCGGCCTTTCTCTCAAGGAGCAGCGGGCCACCCGCGAGCGGGTGGGCGATATCCTGCTCCGCCTGGGGCTCGTGACCCAGACCGAGCTCGCCCAGGCCATTGCCAAGCAGTCGGGCCTGGAATTTCTGGAACTGAGAAACTACACCCCTCCCAAGGAGGCGCTGAGATCGCTGCCCCTGGCATTCGCCAAGGACAACTCACTGCTGCCCGTGGCCGTCAATGACTCCCTGCTCACGGTTGCCACCAACGAGCCCGAAAACTCCAAGGTCCTGGATCTGGCCTCCCGGATCGCCAAAAAGAAGCTCACGTTCGTAATCGCATCATCGTCGCAGATACAGCGGCATATCGAAAAGGACTACTACCTCCTGGAGCATCCCGTGGAGGACGAGATCGACGAGCAGCTCGAGCTCGCCAGGCGCAACGCACACGACGTGGACACCGAAAAGCTCACCCGGCTTATCCTCATGTCCGCCATCAACTCCCGGGCAACCGACATTCACATCACTCCTACGGACAAGACCACGCAGATCCACTACCGAATCGACGGGACCCTCTATCCCTTCTATACCTTTCCCATGGGGGTCCACCCCCGCATCATCTCCACCATCAAGGTAAAGGCGGAGATGGACATCTCCGAGCAGAGAAAACCCCAGGACGGACGCCTCACCTTTGATTTTCTCAACGAGAACTATGACATGAGGGTGTCCACCCTCCGGGTTTCACATGGCGAGAACATGGTCTTGAGGATCCTGGCCAGTACCGAAGAGCTCTATAACCTCAAGAATCTGGGGATCGCGGACGACGACATCGCCAAACTCAAGGACATTCTCCACAAACCCTTTGGCATGATCCTGGTATCGGGCCCCACGGGATCGGGAAAGACCACCACACTCTATGCCTCCCTGCGCGAGCTCAATTCCATTGAAAAAAACATCGTGACCGTGGAAGACCCGGTGGAGTATCAGTTTCCCCTTATCCGGCAGACCCAGGTCAACGAAAAGGCGGGCTACGTGTTCGCATCCGCGGTACGGGCCTTTCTGCGTCAGGACCCGGACGTCATCCTCATCGGCGAGATCCGGGACGCGGATACCGCCACCATGGGGATGCGCGCGGCCCAGACCGGGCACCTCGTCCTCTCGACCGTGCACGCCAACGACGCCGTGGGCGCGGTCCCCCGGCTCAAAGATCTGGGAATCAAGGACTACATGATCTCCTCCTCGCTCCTGTGCGTCATCGCCCAGCGGCTCGTGCGCGCCCTGTGCCCCTACTGCAAGGAGCCTTACCCGTCCGGAGAAGAGGAGCGCCGGATGTTCGGCATCGCTCCGGGCACCACGATCTACGCCCCCAAGGGTTGCGACCAGTGCCTCAAAACCGGTTATCTGGGCAGGATGATGATCGCCGAGATCCTCCCAGTGACCCAAGAGGTGGAACGGCTCATCTCCATGGGAGCGCATCCCTTCGAGATCAGGGACAAGGCGATCGAAGAGGGCATGTACACCCTGTCGCAGGACGCAGTCCGCAAGGTCGTCGCCGGCAGGACCGGTTTCCAGGAGGCCAGGAGGGTCCTTCGGTAATGCTGTTCACCTACCAGGCGTTGAACCAGGACGGCTCGGTCATCGCGGGCCAGGGGCACTTCGACGACATAGGCGGACTCATGGACACCCTTTCTTCCCAAGACCAGATCCTGCTGAAATACCGGAAGAGGCGGTTCATCCTCACCGATGCCATCGACTCCATGATCCAGCCCAGGGTGGAGCGGCCGGACATCATCGAATTCTGCGAAGCCCTTTCCTCCATGGTGGCAAGCGGCCTGCCGCTGCTGGAGTCCATGGAAAGCATCAAGGATACCGTCCGGAACAAGAGGCTCAGAAAAGCCCTCGAACGGGTGATCCGGGAGATCACCGGAGGCGAGTCGCTTTCCGGTGCATTCAGAGCCCAGCCCGAGGTGTTTCCTCCCATGCTCTCGTTCTTCTGCAACATAGGGGAGGAGACCGGCACCATCCAGGAGGCCCTCAAGAGCACCGCCGAGTACATCAAGCGCGTGGACGACATCATCTCCCAGACCAAGCGGGCCCTCATCTATCCCGCATTCGTCATCTCGGCCATGGGGGGAGTGATGGTGTTCTGGCTCTTTTTCGTGCTTCCGCGCCTGGTGGACACCTTCAACGATATGAATGTGGTGTTGCCGGATATGACGCTCGCCCTGGTGGAATTCGTTGAATTCTCCCGGGCCTGCTGGTATGTTTTCCCTGCAGCGATCCTCTTCCTGATCGTATTTTTCTGCGTGCTGAAAAAGCATGAGCGCACGCGCGTCTTCCTGTCCATGGCCTGCTTCAGGATCCCTGTTGCCGGAAAGCTCCTGAAGAATGCATCGCTCACCCTGTTTTTTTCCAACATGTCCCTGATGCTCCGCTCGGGCGTCACCCTGACCAAGTGTTTCGATGTGCTGGAGACCACCTTCTCGAACCCTGCCGTCACGGTGATGATCGCCAGAATACGACAGGCCGCGGGCAGGGGAGAATCCCTCCTGAACGCGTTCGCCCTCACCCGGTTCTTCGACTCTGTCACGCTGCGCATGGTCAGCGTAGGCGAGAGCACGGGAACGCTCGATCAGCGTCTTCAGTACCTGGCAGATATGTACCAGGAGCAGACCTCCCGGTCCGTGGACGTCATGGGCAAGATGATCGAGCCCATTGTCATGGCGCTTTCGGGCGGGCTGTTCGTATTCATTGTCATCTCGCTGATCGGGCCTGTCTATGATCTCATCTCGCAGCTTGGAGGAGGATGACATATGGCGACAGGCAAGGTACATAGGCTTCCTTTCCGTGGCAGGCGCATGCCGGAGCGACAAGGCGGGTTCACCCTCATCGAGCTGGCCTTTGTGCTCGTGATTCTGGGCATCCTCATGAGCATGGGCGCCGGCCTCGTCCCCCTGCTCATCAACCAGAACAAGCTCAACGAAAGCCGCGCAATCGTCAGGGAGGCCAAGACCGCGGTCATGGGATACGCACTGGCCACAGGCAGGCTTCCCTGGGCTGCCGCCGGCACGGACGGCGCAGAGACGGTAAGCCGCCAGAGGGGCTATCTTCCTCACGAGACCCTGGGCATTCCGGGCACGGATTCGTATACCAGCCCGCTCTTCTATTCCGTCGACCCCTATCTCGCCACATCCTCCTCCACCCAAGAGCTCAAGGGCCGTCTGGCCGAGCTCATAACCGGGTCTCACGCCCCGGGCCTCTTCTGCGACGGCACGAACATCAGAGTGGCATTCGTGGTGATCTCTCCGGGGAAAAACCTTGAGACAGACGCCCCGAACGATGACAACCACAACGGCATCGTATCCCAGTCGGGCGACGACAACCGCTTCGCTAAGCCGGGTGAGCCCCAGACATCGGATTATGACGACATCCTCGATGCCGTGACCCTGACCTATCTCCACGGACGCCTTGAATAGAGAACAACGTAAAGAAATTCGCTCTGAAATCCGAGAACACAGGCGTGGGGAAAAGCGTTTTCCCTGCATGGCTGAACCCGCCGGACGAAAAGGAAGGACCGGACTCAAGCGGGACGACAGGTGATGAAAAAAGGCGGAAAGACAGAATACACCCTCTCACTGACCGACAGCGGATACCAGGCGGCCCGCTACACGATGGAGTCCGGGACGATCCGTCTCGAAGAGGTGCGATCCTCGGGAGCGGACGGATTTCCCCCTTCCGTGCTCCGCAGGAAGCATGTGCGCGCATGTTTTTCGTCGAAAAGCGCATATGCCGACGTGGGTGAATTCTCCAGCGTATCAAAGGATGCCACCCTGGCCCATATCCGGTCCACGATCGACAAAACCGGCCTGTTCAACGAGGACTACTGCGTCTCGTACGCCAAGATCTCCGACATCGACGCCGTGCGGGCCAGGTTTTCCTACCTGGCGATCCTCAGCAGCGATGTAGACCGGATCTCGGTCCTGAACCAGAGCGATATCCTGCTCGATGCCTACCGCCCCATCGAGGCGTCCCTCGCGGCAGCAGCAGGAAAAATCACTGCAGAGACCTGTATCGTGATGTTCGAGGATGGCCAGTTCGTCCGGATCATCGGCACGAGGGCAGGCATCATCTATCATCTGATCACGATCCAGAAGAGCAACTCCTTTGACCTCTTCGCGGAAACGCTGGCCGGGATCAGTGAAATGACCTCTTTGCTCAGGGTCAGTTACAACGAGACCCCCCAGGCGGTCTTCACGGCCGGCCAGGGCCAGATAAGCATCCGAGACCTGCGAAAAAACGATATCGAAGCGGTCGGGCTGCTGTTCGAAAACCAGTCCGGCAACGGCTGCTATGCGCCCGAACTCCTGGGAAACGTGTTGGGCAGCGAATACGATTTTACCCCCGCCCCTTACCGCCGGACCAGGACACTTGCCTGCTATGCCGGTTATTCGCTTCTGCTTTCCCTGGCCATGATCGCATGCGCGTTACTGCTCTTTCTCCTGGGTTTGCGCTGCTCATGGGAGAGCCGGGACCTCGAAAAAAAGACCGATGCTTTGCTCAATGCCCATATCCAAGACATGGCCCTGATGGAGCAGGAGTGCTCCGCACTGCTCAAAGGCATGGACCCGGACCGCATCAACGAGTTGATCGCCCTGTACCAGCGCTTCGAATCAGAACCCAGGCTCCATGCCATGCTGGGCGTCATTACCGGCGCCATCCCGGCCCATACCTCCATCGAACGGGTGGAGGTCTTCAGGCCAGGAACGCAGGCCGAATCGGATGACCCTCATGAACATCCTCACCTCTCCAAACCCGCCTCCACTCCTTCCCCGGAAAGCGCGGTATTCCAGGTGAAGATCGAAGGCGCCATCAGGGCCCAGTATCCGCTGTCGAAGAGCCTGTTCTCCGCTTTTCTCGCTGATCTGCAGGAGCACTACCCGGTTGCCGGGGCCACCTTCCGCCATACCGACCGGTGGGCCGGCTACACCGTGGAATGCGAGGCACAGAAATGAGGGGCTATCGCCTGGCTGTGGCTCTTGGCATCGTGAGCATGTTCTGCCTGACCTCTTCGTGCTGGTTCTATCTCTCCGAGCGGGCGGATGCCCGGTACAACCAGGCCAAATTCACCTCGATCATGCGCGCACGGGCCGAGCGGCAGGTATACCAGGAGAAGCTCGACGCCCTGGAAATGCACTGGAAAAGACTGAGAGATCTCTCAGACGAGCAGACCGCGAACGTGAGCTACGACATCGCGCTCTATCCGAAGAATTTCAGCGAACTCAATGAAAAGCTCGTCTCGACTTATGCAGAAGGATTTTTTTTCCTGGACTGTGCAACGGTCCAGAGCACGCCTGAAGGCATACGGCTGGCAGTGACCGGCTTCAGGATGGGAGGGGGACACCCGTGAAGATAGACACCGGGATCCTCGCCCTCTTCGCATCCCCGCTCATCGCCCTTCTTGGGGGTATCATCGTGCTCCTGCTTACCTCGGGCCATACACCCTATGTGCCGGACAGGCCGGAGTTTCTCAGCTATATCGACCGGCTCGGTTTCTCGTCTCAGGAGAGCACCTCCCCAGGTGCGGCCGGATCCATCAGAAACGTGTTCTCTCCAAGCATTCCGGATGAGGAGAACGGCTCTCAGAGACCGGAGACCCTCATCCCGGTCTTCGTGAGCATGATCGTGGAAAACGGTACAAAGAGCTTCTGCGTCATGAACGGCAGAAAAATGCAGGTGGGTGACAGAACAGATGCCTTCATCCTGAAGGCCATCGAAAAAGACGCGATCACCATACGATATATGAGCGGTATTGAGGAGACTATCCATGTCAAAGTGTACTAGACATATGCTCTATCTGTGCATCATGGCCCTGCTGTGGGGATGCTCCACGGACAGGCTCATGAAGAAAGAAGACTTCACGGTACAAGAAGAGACCAGTGAGGCAACACCCCCTGTCCCTCGCTCGCTTCCTGAGATGAAATCTCCTGCAGTGGAAGAAAAAAGCCCTCTCTCGGGCAAGACCATTACCCTGGCGGCAAAGAACGCCCCGTTCACCGACATCTTCTCCGCCATTGCCGAGGTCGCCGGCCTCGATCTGGTCATCGACTCCCGGCTTGTCAGTGCGGAGGTGATTCCTGTCACCGCGCTCTCTGACACCTCTCCTTCTGCTTCAGTCCCGGCGCAGCCGGATCAGCCGGGGGGAGACGCCCGGAATTCGCAGAGCCCGGGATCGAACAGCACGCTCATTCCTTTAAGGCCGGTCACTGTGGCCTTCAACAATACCCCGCTGGAACAGGCCCTGGAAGGCATTTCAGCCTCTCTGCACGTCTTCTCGGAGATCAGGGAAGACTGCCTGTACGTCAGCGGAACAGCATCAAAGGCCTTTCACCTCAACTTTGTATCGTCCCGGAAAGAGACGCGCCTTTCGGTGGGAGGCGATGTCCTGGGCTCGAGTTCGAACGGGGAGAACTCTACAACACCTCTTTCCGGTGAGTTCTCCATCAGGCACACCACTACATCGGAAGATATCGACATCTACGCCCAGATCGAGCAGGTTATCCGCTCCTCCCTGACGCCGTACGGCACCTACTCGCTCAACCGGATCGTGGGCTTCCTGGAGATCAACGACCGCAGAGACGCCGTGGATCGGATAGAATCGTATATCAGGACCTTGAAGACCTATTACAATTCGCAGGTCCTCATCACGGCAAAGATCCTTGAGGTCAACCTCAGCGACTCGTGCCGGTACGGCATTGACTGGTCCAGCATTCACGGGACCATCGGCGACTATGTATTCAACCCCATCCGGCAGAACCTCGCCCTCTCCACGGACAACCTGGTTCCGTCTCTGGAGATCCAGGTGAGTTCGCAGGAGCACGGGTTCAACGCGGCGCTCAACGCCCTGGCCCAGTATGGAGAGATCAAGGTGCTCTCCAACCCCAGAATCAGGGTGGCCAACGGCCAGCCTGCACTCATCAGCGTGGGCACGAGCACCTCGTATATCCAGGAGATCGAGCTGACCATCACCACCGTGGAGGGAGGAACCACGATCACCTCGCCCGAGGTTACCATCGGCTCCATCTTTGACGGGGTCATGCTCGGCGTACAGCCGTACATCGATCTGGAGACGAACCAGGTGAACTTAAGCATCACCCCTATCAAGAGCAGGGTCGTGGAGTTGAAGGAGACATCCATCAGCGGAAACATCTACACCCTCCCCACCGTGGATCTGAAAGAGGTCACCACGCAGCTCAGGGTCAAAAGCGGAAGTATCGTCGCGCTGGGCGGGCTCATCAGCAAGAGCCTCACTGATCAGAAAAAGAGCATCCCCATCCTGGGAGACATACCCATCCTGGGCTACCTCTTCAGCCAGAAGATCAAGACCGTGGAAACCGACGAGCTGGTGATCCTCCTGGAGCCTGTGATCATCGAGCAATGACGCGCACCCTATCCCGGCGATCCGCCTTTCACGCCCCTGGTTCTGTTCCCCCCTCCCGCTCACTGCCAGGCGGACATCTTTTCCCGAATCGCTTCGATCAGGGCCGCATCCGGCTGTCCCGGCGCATCGCCCAGGCGGATATCCGGTTTGATCCTCTCGCCGTGAAAATCCGACCCGGCGCTCGCCAAGAGACCCAGCGAGACGGCACTCCCGGCAAGATACCCGGTGACCGCAGGCCCGTGGTGGGTACTGTACACTTCGATCCCTCGAACCCCGTGCGATTGCAGCTCCCGGAGGCTTGCCCTGTCCATTCCGCCTGGATGGGCCAGGACGAGAATGCCGCAGGGCTCGATATCACGAAGGGTCTGGACCAGATCGGGAAGGCCCGAAGAGAGGGCTTCCCCGAGCCCTGCCCGGGAAAAGTCCTGGTAGAAATTCAGGTAGGGGGAATCAGCGCGGTCTCCCCGGATATACCGGAGTATCCGCGGGTCACGGGGGTTGCGCTTCACCAGCGCGTCGAGAAAGGTCACCCCGGTCGGGATCGATTTTCCCCATCCTGTGATGTCGTCTTCCTCAAGCAGAAAGCCCATCTCCCGGAAACGCTCGATGATGGCGGAGATGCCCTGCCATATGCCCCTGCAGGAACGGTCGATGAACTCGCGGATGCGGGAGTCGAGCGGATCGAACCCATAGCAGATCAGATGATGCTCCCGGCCTTTGAATGCGGTGGATATTTCCACACCGCTGAAGAGCTCGACATTGCCGGCCCGGGCGGCATTCAGCCCTTCGGGCACGGCGCAAAAGTCCATGTGATCGCAGAAGGCCAGGGTGCGCACCCCCCGGCATGCTGCCAGGGAAAGGATCTCTGCCGGGGAATATTGCCCGTCGCTGGAATATGTTGTATGGACATGGAGATCGATCATCACGCTGATGAACCCATAACATAACCGCCGCATGGAGGGAAGACCGGGCGGCAAGGCAAGGAGCATGCATGAAGAACGACAGGTATATCATCGATCAGATCAGCCCTCAGGAGTCGTGGAGGATCTTCCGCATCATGGCGGAGTTCGTGGACGGCATCGAGACCCTTTCATCCCTGGAGCCTGCAGTCACCATCTTCGGTTCCGCCCGGTGCCGGCCGGAGGACAAATACTACCGCATGGCCGCGGAGCTGGCCGGCATGCTTGCCCGGGAGGGCTACAGCGTGATCACGGGTGGAGGCCCCGGCATCATGGAGGCGGCGAACAAGGGGGCGTTTGAGGCAGGGGGCCAGTCGGTGGGGCTCAACATCGTGCTCCCCTTCGAGCAGGCCATGAACCCCTACACGAACATCCATCTCAACTTCCGCTATTTCTTCGTGAGAAAGGTCATGTTCATCAAGTATGCCATGAGCTACGTCATCTTCCCCGGCGGGTTCGGCACCATGGACGAGCTCTTCGAGTCGCTCACGCTCATCCAGACGGACAAAATAAAGCCCTTCCCGGTCATTCTCGTGGGCTCGGACTTCTGGAGCGGGCTCCTGGACTGGATGCAGGACACCATGCTCAACGAGATGAAGATCCTCCAGGAGGATATGGCCATCTTCACGGTGGTGGATTCGCCCGGCGATGCGGTGGAGATCATCAAGAACACCAGGGTTTAGGTGACCCTCCTTGACGGCCTCGGGTCCTTTCTGTAGATGAACGGGGCCCAAAGAGGGCCTAGGAGACGAGCCGCGACGCCTTCTGATATGCCGCAAACACCGCGTCCATGGCCGCGGACCTGAATCCTCTGGACTCCAGCACGCCGAGCCCCTCGATAGTCGTCCCTCCGGGAGACGCTACCATGTCCTTGAGCTCTCCGGGGTGCCTTCCGGTCTTCAGAACCATGGCGGCAGCTCCTCTCAGGGTCGCGCCGGCCAGCTCCAGGGCGAGTTCCCGTGGGAGCCCCGCGCGCACCCCGCCGTCGGCGAGGGCCTCCAAGAGGAGGAAGCAGAATGCAGGACCTGATCCGGACAGGGCGGTCACCGCATTCATCAGCCGCTCTTCCACCTGCCGGCATATGCCTATGGCAGAAAATATCTCCAGAGCGGTGTTGATGTCTTCAGGAGAGCACGAGGGCGAGGGACACAGTGCGGAAACTCCCTCGAGCACCAGCGCCGGGGTGTTGGGCATGATTCGGACCACCCGGGACTGCTGCCCGGCGACCGCCTGGATGGAATCGATGGGCACACCCGCAGCAATGCTGATGATCAGCCTTTCTGCAAGCGGCTCCCGCACCTGTTCCAGAACCGGGCCGATCCCGTCGGGCTTGACCGCCAGGATGACCACCTCGCTTTTTTCCACCAGTTCCTCAGCGCCTCCGGCCGTCTCGACTCCGTAGCGTCCGTGCATCTCCTTCATACGCTCGGGACGGGCATCGTATATGATGACATCCGAGGATGCGTACAAGCCCTTCCCGAGTATGCCCCCCATTATCGCCTCGGCCATGTTTCCGGCGCCGATAAAACCGATAACAGCCATGGTATCCTCCTTCCTTTTCGCACAAGATGGTGCGTTTTATCCTCCGGGTGTTTCTTTGTCCCCATTATACTCATTTCCGGCAAAATATTCTAAACATAAGATTTTTATATTCCGATAGAAAGGCTATGGACAGCGCGATCAAGAAGATCAAAGGTGTTTTTTTTGAGGAAACCACCATCACCCTGGGAACCGGACACACGAAGAAGACTCAGCACGTCAAGAACTATTGCCGTGCGGAACAGCTGGACGATGAGCTCGTGCAGGTGACCTATCTCGGAAATGAAGGACAGCCCACCGGCATCGTCATCAAGATGTCCTATGATGAATTCATGAGCAAATACACCTTCGAGCCCGACTATAAAGTGAAAACCAAGGAAGAACGTGAAACGGACAAGCACATTGCGCTGGCGGAAAAACATCGCTCGCGCAATGAGTTCAACTCTGCCGAGTGGGAGTACAACTCGGCTTTGAAGATCGATCCGGACAGTATCCGCGCCAATTTCGGCGTGGGAACCCTGTACATGGAGATGGGCCAGGTCGACAAGGCGAAGAACGTGTTCCAGAAGCTCTCCCAAATCGAGGCCATCTTTGAAGAAGAAAACAAGCACATCTTCAACGAGTTCGGCATCGAGCTGAGAAAGGCCAATATGGTGGAGGAGGCGCTGGCGAACTATATGAAGGCCATCGAGATTTCCCCTGGCGACGAGAACCTCTACTTCAACGTGGCCCGCCTGTATTACGATACAAAGGACTGGGCCAATGCCCTGAAATGGATCGAGAAATCCATTTCTACCAATCCGCATTCCCGGGAGGCCAAGCAGTTTGAGTCGCTCATTCGCAAAGAGATGCTGGAGCAGGACGGAGCCAGGGCAAGAAGAGAGGATGGCGGCGATCTCTCCCGTAGGCAGGCCTCCGCAAGAGGTTCATCGGAAATGCCCGACGCACCACCTCGGCCCCTGTCGAAAGACTGAGTCTCCTCACCATTCCTTCTTCTTCGTATACCCGTGGTGCGTGTGGAATATTTGGAGCAGTCATGGAGAGATTTCTTGACCGCAGGATTCCGATTACGTGAACCAGGCAGGAGGATTCACGGATGCCCCCGGGCCTGTTCAGTGTTTCTCCCTGCGCTTTGCCTCGGCGGCGCGCTCCTGCAGGTATTCGTAGGCCCGCAGGGCATTCCCGGCCGTTTCCTCTTGGGAGGCGCTGTTGTCAACCACAATAGTCGCATACGCCCTTTTTTCCTCTATGGACATCTGCGCGCGCACCTTCCGGACGGCCTCGTCGCGCGAGATGCCGTCCCGGTCCATGAGCCTCCTGATCTGGAGCGGCTCGGGGACGTACACCAGGACCACCTCGTCAAAGCCGATGTGCATGCCGGTCTCGATGAGCAGCGGCACATCGCAGATCACGACCTCTGCCCGGTTTTCTTCCCGGAGTTCCCGGATGCGCCGGTCCATTTCCTGAAAGACCTCGGGATGGACGATGCGGTTGAGGACATCCTTCTGAGCTGTATCGCTGAATATGAGACTGCCCAGGCGTTCCCTGTCAAGCTCGCTGTCCGGCCGGAGCACCCCGGCGCCGAAATGCTCCATGATCTTTTTCCATGCAGGGCTCCCGCGGGCCACGACCTCGCGGGCGATCCGGTCCGCATCGATGATCGCGGCCCCGAACGAGGCAAAAAGCGCGGTCACCGTGGACTTGCCCGTAGCTATCCCACCGGTAAGCCCGGCAACGACCATGACTTTCCTCCGATAAGCGCCAGGTTTCTTCCTGCCTGCTTGCCCTGCCTGCGATAGGAAAAAAACCGGCCAGTGTTGCACGCAGTGCAGAAATCGTACATTTCAATGGCGTTTCCGCTCACCCCGGAATCCTGGAGCTGGGACCGGACCGTTTCCCTCAAGTCAACCGCCAGCGACCCGTCTGACCTGACAAAAGGCTCTGCACCGAGCGCGCCCACAACCTCCCGGCCCACCTCGTAGCAGCACGGGCCGATCGAGGGGCCGATGCCCGCCCCGATATCCCTGGCCCCCAGAGAGCGCATCATGCGGATGCACGTGGCCACGATGCCCTGCGCCAGCCCCCTCCAGCCGGCATGAACCGCTGCGTTCAGCGGCATGTCTCTGGCCCACGCCAGCACGGGAACACAGTCTGCCGTGCGCACGCAGAGCACGGCACCCGTGTCGCGAGAGATGATCCCGTCGGCCCGGGGCGTCTCGAAGGGGGCGAGGTCCTCGGCAAGCACGACCCTGCCGGAATGAACCTGGTCCAGGCAGAATATATTGCAGCCCGGGATGAGGTCCCTGAGCAGGGAACGCGCTGAG
>Ga0172382_10001202_pt1 | contig 47089 bp, 29 predicted proteins | sample Leawel138RmetaG_FD_122245 | JGI IMG/M metagenome (GOLD analysis project Ga0172382, IMG submission 122245) | Leachate microbial communities from a municipal landfill in Southern Ontario, Canada - Leachate well 138R metaG | ecosystem: Engineered > Solid waste > Landfill > Unclassified | place... | reverse complement strand
TAGTAAGTTTGTCTCTGAGAATGTCATAAAGAGCATCATGCGAGATGGCGGCAGCCTATCGGTGGGACAGGTGTGGGTGGCGGATGGACATACCCTCTCCTTCGATATCCTCAATCCTCAGACCGGAAGAGCTCAACGCATGACGATGATCATGGTGATGGACTGGGCAAGCAGGTACCCGGTGGGTGCCTCACTCGCCTTTACCGAAGATAGCCAGCATATCCTCACCGCCTTCCGGAACGGCTTCATCAACTGTGCTCAGATCGCTGATAACAACAGTGGCACTATGGCAGTGCTGCCCAAGTATGTCTATCTGGATAATGGCAAGGCCTTCCGGGCTAAGCTCTTTCATGAGAGATGGGAAGATCATGACCTGAACAAGGAACTGGGCGGCATCTTCCCCAGGCTCAATATCGGAGTAAGGTTCGCGGAGAGCTACAATGCCAAAGCCAAGATCATCGAACGCTTCTTCAAGACCTTCCAGGAACAGTTTGAGCGGTTCATCACCACCTTCAGAGGAGCTTCGATAGACGATAAGCCCTCAGTCCTGCATCGAAACGAGGTCTGGGCTAAGAAGCTCTATACCGGTAAGCCGCCTACCATAGAGGAAACGATGCAGATGATCGCCTTCTATGTGAGATTCTGCTATGGTGAGACACCGCATACCTCACTCAATAGACGGACTCCTTACGAAGTCTTCAGTGCAGCCAGGATAGCTGAGAGCCGCCAGATTGAGATCTCCAAGCTGAACTTCCTGATGATGGCGATGGAGCGCAAGAACATCAGATCTGAAGGCATCAGATTGGATAAGAAAGTATATTGGCATCGAGAACTGGTTAATCATGTGGGACAGCCTTGTATCATCAGATTCGATTACAGCGATGCCAGGTGGATAGTGGTCTATGATAAGAACGACCAGTTCATCTGCCAGGCAGCCTTGAGAAAGACGCAGCATCCGTTTATCGAAGTCTCGATGGATCAGGCGGTCTCGCATAAGGAACTGAACAAGGAGTACAAAGAGATCAAGGCTCTGAGGCGAGAGAAAGAACGTAGTGCTAAAAAGTGGGTGGTGAACTCACAGAGGGCAGTTGATGCTCTGTTCAAGAACTCCCATGCCAAGCAGGACAAGCTTGATGATCAAGGGGCTAGAGCACTGTTCCATAGCCCTCCTCTGCTGGAAGCCCCTCCCAAGGATAGCGATGAGATCATTGAGGAGATGACTAAAAAGGCGATACGTAACATGCCCATGCATCTGAGTATATTTGAAGACAGAATAGATACTGGTAATCAAGCTGCTGATAATGAGACTCTATCTGAAGCAAAGCGCAGGAAAGATGCTGAGATCATATCAGTGCTTGAGCGAATGGGTTTTGATCATCGGGAATTCAATGGAGAGATACCACAATTCTTTATCGATATGGCAAACAATCAGATCCGCAAGCAGCAAGCAGAACAGAGAGAAGCCAGAGCAGCAAATCAAGCAGAGACTGAACAAACTGCAAATGAACAGAACACAACAATAGAGCATAACAATACAGATAACGAACCAAACATTCTTGATGAGATAGACCTCGGAATTAGACGACCTAATGACCTCCCTGTACCAGAAGATGATGATAACAGACCCCAGGAGCAGGTAGAATTTCTGGATGAAGAGACGCTCCGCAGAATCGGGATCATCTAATAGGGGCGACCATGAAACAAGGAAAATTGATAACTACAGCCAACGTAGTCAAGGCCGACCGTGCCATCGCATATTTGAAGCGCAGACCAAAAATGGAACTTGTGGGGCTGGGATTGGTGTATGGTAAACCCGGACTGGGCAAGAGTACTTGGGCAAGCAGAACCGCCTTTAGCAAGGGCTATATCTACCTCCGGCTGGAATCTACTACCACACCCAAGAACTTCGCTCAAAGACTGCTATCTTCTCTGGCCAGCAGATACAACTATGGCAATGTACCTACCTATGGTGCTGCCAATACTGTCTTCAAACGTTGCATGGCAATCCTGGAGAACCATGAGGACGCAGTGATCATCGTGGATGAGATAGACTACGCATTTAGCAATAAGCAGCTCTTAGGAGCAATCAGGGATATCGTGGATGAGACCCTGGCCATTGTGATCCTGGTTGGAATGCAAAATGCCAAAGAGAAGCTGCTGCAGGTCGATGAATACTACTTTGACCGCTGCAATGTATTCTGCGAGTTTTCCAGCAGTAATCAGAATGATATCTTGGAGCTATGCTTGCAGGTAATGAATAAAACACCAAATAAGACCATGCAAGAGATGATCTATCAGGAATCGACAGGTAACTTAAGACGAGCAGTTAAGCTTATCTATGGCATTGAAAATATATCTGGAAGCAACTACGGTAATGCAGACCAAACAATTGAGTGTATCCGAGGTGAAAATGAGAATAAATGACCTGGTTATACATACTTATCCCACTGATCCTAAACTAAATAATATAGAAAATGCTGAGATACTGGTTCGTAACTTCGTGAGCCAGTATCGGCGGCCGTTCTCGGCAGAGACTATTTCAAGTTATACTGGCATACCCAACAGCCAACTGAGGCCCATCATTGACCAACTAATCTCAGATCAACTGGTTAAGGTTGTGTCCTCTGATCCTGAACAGATCTATGTGAAGAATAATCGCTACATAGGTATCTATGAGAAGACCCATGACAATAATCGTTGGAACTTCGATCAAGACAAAGCTATGAGCTTACTTGAAGAAGTCGAAACCAACAAGCACAGAAACGTCAGAACCATCGCCAAGGCCATAGGTAAATCTAGACAATGGGTTTATGTATATCTAGAGGCTCTCGCTTCAATTGGAGCAATTGAGAAGGTTGATGGCTACTACAAGATGATCTCGAAAGAAAGAGTCAGAGCGATCGGATCATTTATTATGAAAGGAATACTCCAAACTCAGACAGATAAAATATTAAGTGAATCCCAACAAGATACATACACACTAGAAAAGAAGAGGTAGAATCTTAACTTGACAAATTCCAGGCATTCGATTATACGGAACTCATGAGAAAAGATCACATCAAATAACAAAGTGTTGAGGTATCGAATGATTATTAGAGTAACTATGAGAAACTTTCTCTCATTTAATGAAGAGAATGAATTGTCCATGATAGCATCGAGAGTCTCCTCGCATCCAGAACAATTGTTGCAGGATATCGAGAAACCCGTAAAAAAAATACTGAAGCTATCCTTGATTTTTGGGCCAAATGCGTCAGGGAAATCAAATGTTGTTAAAGCTATCGATTTTATTAGGAAAAGTGTTACTGGAAGGATTAGCACCATGCTTCCAACAACCACATATTTTAAGTTACAAGAGCCAGTATTAGTGTCAGAAAGCAGACTAGAGATAGATTTCAAGTGTGATAACAATCTGTATCGGTATGGTTTTCTATATGACAGTGGAAGATATCCTGAGGAATGGCTTTATCAAATCACATCAACACGACTAAAACCACTCTTTCTTAGGAAAGCTAATGACATGAAACGTGTTATTGATTGGGGAGAATCTGAGTTTAACTCAAAAAAAGATAAAGAATTTTACGAATTCGTTAACCGGGGTACTCCAGACAACAGGCTATTGTTAAGGGAGCTTAGGCAAAAACAGCTGCCATTATACAAATCTATTTACAAATGGTTCGATAGGCTAGTAATAATATATCCCAATACTAGAAGAGGAGACTACCTTCATATGTACACCAATATGGATCTTCAAAGACTTTATCGGGACACACTAATAAGTTGTGATACAGGAATAACAGATATAAGGTTCATTGATGTTGATCAAAAAGACGTGGAGCGAAATATCCCCGAACTAGTTTTTAGAGACATCGTAAACACAAAACCATTAGCAGACTCACTGACTTTGATACATACACCAAGAAGTCGTTATATTATGGGCTTCAAAAACAAAATGCCGTATTTTAAAATGATGACATTTATTCATAATATACCAAATAGCAATAAGCAAGTTGAGTTCGATTTCCCCGATGAGTCTGATGGTACTATTAGGTTATTGGATTTGATTCCCCTGTTAGGTGATGTAAAAAACAACAGAATTATTGTTATAGACGAGCTTGATAGGAGTCTTCACCCGAAATTAACCAAACACATTATTGAAACTTGCGTGAGCAATTCAATTAATGCTGAATCACAGTTATTAGCTACCTCACATGATATAAACTTGCTAGATCCTAGTTTATTAAGAAGGGATGCGATTTGGTTTGTTAGGAAAAATCAGTGTATGGGCTCCACGCTATACTCACTTGAAGAGTTTAAGACAAGAAATGATAAACATTTGAGAAATGCATATATGGAGGGGCTTTATGGAGCAATCCCATATGTATGATAAAAATGAATATAATAAGCAGTTCGTAAGAAAATCAAAAATTACAGACCCGGGAATTTACATCATAGCTTGTGAGGGGACAAAGGACGAGCCGGGGTATATTAGGGAGTTTGTAAAAACGAAACGCATTCGAGCGAAAGTATTCATTGCAGAAAGAGAACAGGGGGACTATGGATCTAATCCTTGGCATGTATATGAGATTCTGAAAACAGGGAGGGCAAATTTGTCAATTTCTGCAAAAAATAAATCAATACACTATTGGATTATGGTGGACAGAGATAAGGATAGAATGAAAGAACTAAGAGAGGTCAAAAAGCAATGTGATGCAGAAGGAATTAGCATAGCTTATAGTAGTCCATGTGTAGAATTATGGTTTCTCCTCCATTATAAGGAATTAAGTTCATTGAGTAAAAATGTTCAGACTGAGCTTCTAATTCCTAAAAACATGAAAAAACACTTAAAAAGAAACTGCATTGATATTGCGAAAGGGTTTTCGGAAATCATACCTCTAACAGACATAGCAATTGATAGGGCGAGATCAATCGATAAACCTCGGATTGATTTTCCTGAGGATTTCTGCACCAGAGTATATAAGCTTGTACAAGAATTATTATCATTTGATTAGCGTTTATTGAAAATAGACGAGCTTCTTAAGTCAGATCATTTTATAAGCAAATAGGACTCAGAATACTGATTTCAGGATTTCTATATTAATAACATTAAGTTGTTATTAGCGTTTCCTATTTCAGGATTTGAAAGCAATTTGGTTATTGACATATTTGTTTGTTTTATTATGTTTGTGTTTGTTAGGATTTATCCTCGTTTATTGGAAGGCATCCATGGTCTAACGTTTAGATATATATATAGTTAACATAAGGAGCAACATGGAAGACAGACTTTTATCTGTTGAAGACGTGAGACTCTATCTGGGAGTGAATAGAGATACTGTTTACAAGTGGATAAACGAAAAAGGGTTGCCCGCGCAGAAGATTGGTCGGTTGTGGAAGTTTCGGAAAGCCGATGTGGACGAGTGGGTAAAGCAATTTGCGCACAAAAAACCTACTTATGCAAAGCAAAGTAGAAACGGGCATTAGCCTAGAATCTGATTAATCTGCATACTAAAAAAAGATAAAATGCTCAAGGCACGTAAATAAAGGGATTTGATGAAGAACAGAAAACCAAAATTCTCAGGACACCAAACTTTTGTGACACGCTACGGATGGATCGAGAAAGGATACAGATTTGTTAAGGATGGCAGAATCTTTACCAGTCAGGATGCCATAGTGGAACTTGGGGTAGGCAAAAATATGGTGGAGAGCATCCGATATTGGGTTGAGCTTATAGGAGTAATAGAATCCGGAGCGCCAAGCGAATTTGGGACGAAACTGCTGGACGAAAAGACTGGCTGGGACCCGTATCTGGAAGATAACAATTCATACTGGCTTCTACACTGGAAGCTAAACACCAATCCGGAGTTCGTCCATTCAGGAATGATTTTATACTCGCATCTGCGAAAGCCTGAGTTTAATAAGAGAGATGTAGAGGATGCAGCTATTAGGCTTCTGGACATTCATGGCAAGAAGAGACCTGCAGATAGCATTTTGGCAAAAGACATTGACTGTTATCTCAGAATGTATGCCGGAACCAGAGTGCCTGCCAGAAAGCAAAAGGATGAGCAGATAGGCAGCCCCTTCCAGGAGTTAAGCTTAATCCAATCTGTTAATGACAGCGATCTCTATAGCTTCAATATTGGCAGTAAAAGCAATCTCGCTCCTGAAATTATTGGTTATGCTTTGTGGGACTATATGAACAGACAGAAAAAGATAGCGATCACCATTAATGAAGCATTGTATCGGGAGTACAGCCCAGGGCAGCTATTCATGCTGGACGAGAATTCCATTGTGGAAGCCGTAGAACAGCTTAGCAATGAACCACAATGGGCAGAATTCTTTGGATTCAGCGAAGCGGCGGGAGTTGCCCTCATCCACTGCAATCTGGTGGATGGGAATGATATTTTGAATCATTATTACAAAAAGGCTGTGGAAGTATGAAGACGCTGATTAAGGAATACGTAGGTGTCGCTCCACGTTTTACAAGATCTGTAAACCTAAACGCTGATTACAGCAGAGAGACGCAAGATTACGGGTATATTGTCACTGGCAACGTCCTTTCGTCTTTAAATCTTATCCTCTCCGGATTGCTAAAAAAGGGAGGGCAAAAATCATATTGCCTATTTGGTTTGTATGGTTCAGGTAAATCTGCCTTTTCTGTTTACCTGGCGCAGCTTCTATCTATGGATAAGAAACAGGGGCAGAAAGCAGGAAAACTACTAAAAGGCAAAGTAATAGACCCCAAAGTTGATAAGTTTCTCGCCGATAGGAATAAATCATCCTATCTCCCCGTGCTAGTAACCGGCAGACGCAGACCCATAAACCAGCTAATCATGGAGAGCGTAGTCGATGCTCTGCACCAGCTTCCCAAAAAGAAAGATACATTAGACCTGCTCAGTGAGCTACAAGGGCAATTGGAATCTGAAATCTGGCATGATTCCAAAACTGTAGTTCAAGCAATAGACAAACTGGGTATGGCAGCAAAAAAGGCAGGTCTGGCAGGTATCCTACTCATCGTTGACGAAGCAGGGAAATCTTTTGAGTACGCACTTAGCGATCGTGAGGGCGGAGACGTTTTTATTCTTCAGGAATTAGCGGAGTATGCGGAGCGGTTGAATAAGTACTCCATGCTTTTTGTGATCACACTGCACCAGCAGATGGATAGCTATAGCGAACTGCTTTCCCGGACCAACAGAGCAGAATGGGCTAAAATACAGGAGCGTTTCGTAAATATTCGTTTTGCCGAACCAGCCAGCAGCACGATACAGATGCTGGCTGAGACAATTAAACCTCTAAAAAATGCCCCTACGGGCGTTAAACAGGTACTTGAGCGGGTGATTAAGGACATGCTGAAAATAGAAAACATAATCCCTCCCGGCCTCAGCCATGAAACCTTCGCCAAATCCGTTCATAAAGCCTGGCCAATACACCCCACTTTGCTGCTTGCCCTGCCATATATATTCAGGCGGTTTGCCCAAAATGAGCGGTCGATATTTTCATATCTAGCCAGTGAAGAATACGCCGGGTTCCAAAACTCAATCAGGGAGAACGGAGTTGAAAACGATCATGGGTTTATCAGACTCAATAATATTTACGATTACCTGCTTTCAAACTACGAGATCGGACTATCACGAAACCCACATTCCAAGAAGATGCTGGAAGCCAATGATGTAATAAACAGCAGGTCCCGGCTAACCGATATTCAGACCTGTACCTTGAAAACCATTGCGGTATTAAACTCACTGTCGGAAATCAGCCCTTTAAGAGCAACCAAGGCTATGTTGGAACTCAGCCTACCGCAGGGAGCGGATGCTGAAGCCATCCTACAGAGTTTGGTTGAACAGTCATTGATCACCTTCCGCAAACTTGATAGCAGCTACCGTATCTGGGAGGGCAGCGATGTGGACCTGGAGGAACGCCTGAATGAAGCCAGGCGACACCTACATTTTGATACACAGTTGTTCCTGGACACCATAGACAAACACCTTAAGCAAAAGCGCATGGTAGCCCGACGCCACAGCCTTGTAGCAGGAATCATACGCTATTTCAGCATAGAATACACCGACAGTTTGGCTGATGCCAGCAGCATCATGGAGCGAGAACTTGCGGATGGAGCTTCAGGTGTGGTTTTGGTATTGATCCCCAACGAGCAGTTTTCAATACTGATCGAAGAAATACAGGCAGTCACAAAGAAGAATCCACAACTTATAGTTGCGATCCCAAGGCAGATGGATAGCTTAAACGGGATAGTGAATGAATTAGCTTGCTTGAAGTGGGTAGAAGAGCATACAGAAGAACTTAGAGATGACCGAATTGCCCGCCGAGAACTGAATCTGAGAATATCCGCCTATGAACAGGAGCTTAGCAAGAGGGCTTACACTATAATTGATCCCAGGCCAAATCCAGTTGGAAATGAGTGCCTGTGGTTCTGGCTGGGAGAACAGAAAGAAACGCACAATCCTGTGGATGTTAGTAAACTACTATCCAAAGCATGTGACGTTCTTTTTCATAAAAGCCCGGTACTGCGCAATGAGCTAATCTCCAGAGACGATATCTCAAGTGCAGCGTCTGCAGCTAGGAGAACTCTGATGGAGCTTATCCTGACAAACCATGATCAGGAAACCTTGGGCATGACAGGATACCCACCAGAAAGAAGCATTTACGAATCCATTCTCAAAGCCGCAGGCATGCATGTGTATGATGCCAAGATGGAACGCTGGAAGTTCCAGATGCCCCCGCATGGCAATTTTGTAAACCTGTATCCCGCATGGCAATTGATTGAGAAAAGCGTGTTTAATGTTAAGCTGAAAGAAGTGGAATTAACGGAGCTCTACGACAAATTGAAGAAAGCCCCTTATGGCCTACCGGAGGGGATTTTCCCCATCCTGTTAACTGCTTTTTTCATAGTGCATCAGGGAGAAGTGTTTTTGTATCGCGAAGGAACTTTTTTGCCAGAACCTCAATCTGGACATTTCGACCTGCTACAGAGGCGACTGGATCTGTTTTCAATCAAAGGAGTTAAGCTGGAAGGCATCCCCAACAGAATTGTTGAAAGACTGGCTGGCAGCCTAAATACAACTCCGAAGATTGCTTCAGTAGTAAGGGCTTTATATCGCAGCTTCTCGTCCTTGCCTAACCTAACTTTGAAATCAGGGAACATATCTGATCCACAAGCTTTGCAGGTAAGAGAAGCTTTTTTAAATGCGGGATCTCCTGAAAACCTACTATTCAAAGAGCTGCCTCAGTGCTTTGGAATAGAGATCATCGGTTCCAAGCCTGCTTCCGATAACGATTTCGACGCCTATTTCCGGGGACTAAATAATGCATTGCAACATTTGGCGATGCACGCCCATAAAATTCTCACGACAGCCAGAGACCAGCTTCTAAACTCATGTGGACTAGACACTGGTGAAGAAGGCTGGATTGAACTGGAGGATCGTTGCAGAATACTGGCAGATCGAATTAACCACAACGAAGTGACCCCCTTTATAAACAGTGTGTTAAACGGAGCCAAGGAAAATCACGATCCCACACCTGCATTATCGAATGTGAGCAAAAGGTCATTTGAACAATGGTTGGATGCCGATATAGAGAGGTTTGAGGGGTTGGCAAAAGGAATGGGAGACCTGTTTATGCACTATTGGTCTAACTTTGGAGCGATTTCATATAGGGAAGCAATAGGGAAGCCAGCACAAGTTTCGGAATTTCGTAGGGAAATCCAAACCCAGATCGAAAAAATACAGGAGAAACTGCCAATAGAAGAAATCAGGACGATAATCTTGGAACTGTTGGCAGAACTTCAAAAAGAAGAGGCGTCAAATGGCTAAAATAGAAGACCAACAGAGGGAGGCAGGGATGGAAAATAAAACCAGACATATACTGGCTCTGTCCGGTGGAAAAGACAGCTCCGCACTTGCAATATATATGCGCAGCAAAGACATAGATATGGAATATGTGTTTTGTGATACCGGAGAGGAATTAGAAGAGACCTATGATTATATATTGAAACTACAAAGCTTTCTCGGCAAGAAAATAGCATGGTTACAAACAGAGAAAGATTTTAAGTACTATTTGGATTTGTATAATGGCGTTTTGCCAGATGCAAGCACAAGATGGTGTACGCGAATGCTTAAGTTAAAACCATACGAAAACCATCTTGGATCTGACGAAGTTATCAGTTATGTAGGTATTCGAGCAGATGAAGCTCATAGGAAGGGATACATCTCTACCAAGCCCAATATCAAATCTGTGTTTCCTTTTATTGAAGACAACATCGGCAAAGAAGAAGTGTTTAGGATTCTTAAGGAATCAGGCTTGGGAGTTCCCAGCTATTACCACTGGAGATCTCGCTCCGGATGTTATTTTTGCTTTTTCCAACAAAAGAGAGAGTGGATAGGGCTCTACGAAAACCATCCAGATTTGTTTGAGAAGGCGGCCGCCTATGAAAAGATTGGCGACAATCCCAGAGATGTCTTTACATGGAACCAAGGTGAAAGCCTATATGACCTCATTAAGCCCAAACGGATGGCACAGATAAAAACAGAATATGCCAAACGCTTAGAGAGAAATAAAAATAGATTTCCTGCCCAGCAAAGACTGATAGATGTATTTGAAGATAGCGAGGATGATGGTTCAGACAGAGCATGTCTGATCTGTCATTTATAGATCATGATTTATCTGGATTATAGCGCTACTACACCATGTGCGCCGCAAGTTATGGCTGCCATGACACCCTATTTCCAAGACCGCTTTGGCAACCCCAGCAGCTCTCACGCATACGGGCGTGAGGCAAGAGCAGCGGTGGAAAAGGCAAGAGAGCAGCTTGCCGAGTTTATTGGTTGCAGCCCCCAAGAGATAATCTTCACTTCAGGAGCCACAGAAAGCAACAATTTGATCTTTCTATCACTGTTGTTGGACACAAATGAGAAGAGGAGAAAGATAGCTGTTTCTGCAATTGAACATAAATCGGTGCTCTTGCCCGCAAAAAACCTAGCAAAGAGAGGCTTTGAGCTTACCCTTCTTCCCGTCACGCCAAATGGAGTTGTGGATATCGATGCCGCCCGCGACTTGATAACTGAAGATACAGCCCTGGTTTCGGTACACACCGCCAATAACGAGATCGGAACTATTCAACCCATCAACGAACTGGCAAAAATCGCCCACAGAGTTGGCGCAAAGTTTCATACCGATGGCGCGCAAGCACTGGGAAAAATGCCATTCGATCTACAAAATCTGGATAGCGATCTGGCTTCTTTCAGCTCACATAAAATATATGGACCTAAGGGGATCGGAGCTCTTTACATTAGAGGGGGAAACAGTAATTGGCCTTGGGAATATCCACTTTATGGCGGTGGTCAGGAATCCGGTATTAGACCTGGGACATATAATGTACCTGCTATTGTTGGCTTTGGTGAGGCGGCATTCTTGATTAAAGAACAAGGGAATAGCTACTTAGCTAAGCTTTCTGATATTACAAAACTGTGTTTAAACATCATACAGAATAGGTATTCAAGTGCTAGAGTAATCGGTAACAGCGAGCTCAAGTTATGTGGAGTTTTATGCTTTTCTATCCCATACTTACAGGGTGAGGTCTTATCAACAAGTAGTTCAAATGTATGTGTTTCACATGGTGCCGCATGTGATAGTGGTGCCATGGACATTTCTCATGTGCTAAAAAGCCTTGGACTTACGTACCAAGAAGCTGAATCAACCTTTCGCGTGTCTTTGAGTAATAATACTACCATAAGAGATCTGATGAAACTCCAGAATGAATTATCAAAGTTTATAATGAGAGAGCGTAATTAATATGAAGAGCTTAGAATTATTGGTTAATGCGGTTAACCCTTTGACTGTTGGGCAAAGGGTAAAGCCCCACAAGTTTGCACTATTGCTTGCGATTATCGATCTTTATGATGAAGGAAGCATAGATACAAACTGCTTAATCTTGGATGAAAGACTGGAGAGTCTCTTTCATCGGCAAATGCAAGCTTTGGATCCTAGCATGAATACTCGCGATGCCCTAATCGAGTATCCATTCTACAGTTTAAGCAAGGATGGCTATTGGGACTTTAAGATAAAACCTGATAAAAAAGAAGAATTCTACCGAATAATCAATGAACAAAAAGAGAGGTTTACAAAAAGAAGAATACAAGAGACAGTTGAGTGTGCTTCATTATCTCCTGAGTTTATGAAAGTATTATCAGACTGTTCTGCAAGATCTTACTTAAAAAATGCTCTTTTGGACAGATATTCTTTTAGTAGTGGAATGACTAACCACAATGATCTTAAAGAGAGCGCAGTTGCCTGTTACAGTGAATATTTAACATCTCTTATCAGCACAAATATCTTTAATGAAAATGCCATAGCAGAATCACAAGCGGTAAATCCACTTTTTAGAACCATACATACAAGCCATCCATTAGTGGACATTTTGGACACTGAACTAAGACAAAAAACAGGTAAACATGTAATTCTAACGGGGCATGCAGGTGATGGCAAGACAACTATCGCAGTAGAAATCATAAAACGGCTTCGAGGTTTTTCTCCCTTTGCCACTCTGGACAAGCCACTGGAAAGGAGGGAGGAGGTAGAAGCACAAAGACTTTGCATTATCAAAGATTTCAGTGAGCGGGAAGCAAGGGAAGATATGGCTTTGATCGATGAATTGAAGGCTGGCCAACGCCGGTTCATGATCATTTCAAATACCGGAACGCTGCTTGATTTCTTTAAGGGTAATGCTACATCTTGGCAGATTAATCCAATTGAGGTAGAAAGCAGGATATTAACCGCGATCAGCCAGGTTAGAGGTGTCTCAGAGCTTGAATTTGCAGGAGTTGAATTTATTATTTATAACTTGGCATACATAGACAATTTAAATTTGGCAAAAGCTATCTTTAACCGGATGTTGGAGCCAGAAAACTGGAAGGGATGCTTTTCTTGCTCCAGAGAAGGTTTTTGTCCCGTGAAGCACAATGTGGAGCTCATCCGCTCCGCTCAGGAGCAGGTGACAGAAAGACTGTTTTTGCTATATAGGCGCATGTATGAGTATGGTAGCAGGTTAACCATTAGACAGCTTACCTCTCATCTGGCCTATATCATCACCAGCGGAATAAACGCCGCACATGTGCACAAGAAAATGTTGCAGAAGAAAACCGATTTCCTCTTCTTCAACAGGCTGTTTGGCGATGATGGCAAGAGCCCTGACATATCCGCTAAAGAGATGAAAGCAATTGTGGAATTGAAACGTCAAAACTTGGGCGCACTATTTAACTCCGGTACGGAGATGAAGCTCTGGATCAAACCATCTCTGCATAGTTCCATCAAGGTATTCTCCTCCGCAAAAGATCTGTTTTCAGATTTACGCAAGGTAGGTATGACGCCCTTGACTGTGAGCGGAATTGGACCTACTCCTGAGCAAGCCCGCAAACAAGCGCGCAGATTGCTTTTTTTCTTTGTAAACGATGATACGCATGCTCGTCAGCTGATCTGCGATTTTCTAAACTCGCCCAACATCCTGTATTGGCAAGAGTGGCAAAACAAAGATGCAGTACTTGAGAGAGCATACCGTGCCAGATTCTCGAATATGGTTTTCCATGTGATACAAGAGCATTTTACAGGCGTCAGAATGCCGGAAGGTATAGGCACACAGGACAGCAGATTATATATCACTTTGTCCCGCAAGCAAAGTGAAGTGCGGCAAAGTGCTCAGATAGTGATTACCGAATTGGATTGGTCTCAGAGCATAATCCTTGAGCTTGATAGAACCAGCAATGCGGCCGGAGCTGAATACACAGAGCTTGCCTTGAAGGGGCAGGGGGTGCTAGAAGGAACAATCCTTAGATTGGGGCTACCGTTTTTGGATTATGTGACCCAAAGGCATTACGGTGAAATCGGAAATCTATTGAATGCTGCCTACAAAGAACGATTGGAGCATTTCAAATTGCAGGTTTTAAAGAAAACAGCCTCATTAAATGACGATATGATGTTAGTCAGGCTGCGTAATGACAATAGATTCAAGAGACAGAAATTCAGTATTAGCGACCAAGGAGTGGAGGTGTTTGATGCCTAATCTAACCTTTCCTTATGATGCCTCTTCGGAACAGGCATTTAAAAGCAATCCCGCTATCCGGCTATTTGGAAACAGATTTAGTAACGATCAAACTAGTTTGGAACTACTATGTGAACTCCTGATGGTCGCAACATCAACAAAGAGAATTGATAAAACCGAATACGCTTCAGTCTTTCCCCCATTGCAACTACTTATGGATTGGAGTAACGTTGAGCTTGAATACGCTCCCAAAGCCAGACTCAATCTTAAACTTTTCGCTTTCTTAAGTGCATCCAGACTGGATTCAAGGCATATTACTCACCGGGAGCATTACACCTATCTCATTCAAGAGCTTAAGAACAGAATCAAAACTGATGGTGGTAATAAAGCGCAAATAGTGAAGACTCTTGAGAATCTGTTGTTAGGATTTCAAGGCTCTGGATCGGGAAGAACATGGTGCACACAGTCTTTTCTGCCGCTATCAAAATCACTACTAGCTTGTGAGTCAATTTGGAAAGAGACCCGTGCTAGAAAGGTTAATCCAGATACTTGGAGCACTTTATTTGAAACCAGAGGGAAGTTTTTTACTACTAACCAACATGCGTTTTATGCGGGAGGTGGTGAACTCCTATACTTGCAGATATGTAATGCTTTCAAACAAGCCCCGGACACCATAAGGTCTTGGGCTGAAGAAGCGAATCTTGGGTTCTATTCAGACGAATTAGAACCAGTTAAATTGATAAACAAACTGGAAAAAGGAATAGATAAATTTTTTGGTGCCTGTCCAAAGTTTATAGATGATTTAGCCGAGTTCATTGATCAAAAGATAGATCCGGAAACAGCGGCTAAAACTGACATGCAGGATCATCAGCCCAGGTTTGTAGAAGCAGGATGGTGCAACAGTGCAACATGGCAAGAGGGATACTTGTTGGCTGTGGAAATGAGCAGGATACTGGAATCAGGCTTGGATGTGATGGATAGTGTGTACTATTTGGAGACCTTGTTTATGCTGCATACACTGAGAAATCTAATCATGCAAAGCGTTAGAAGTTTGAATGAAGGCATATCAAATTGGCCCGGCTACTTTATGGGCATAAACAGGCCTGACGAAGAAAACGGAACGCTCAAGAGGATATCACACCAGAGTTTGAAGAACATAGAAAAAACCATCTATAAGGCTATCCGCTCGCAAATGCAGGGGGATGGCTTTTTTCAGGACGAAAAAATATTAAAAGAAGCGGACACACGTTCCGGTCATAAGTTTTTCTTGAAAATGGCAAAGCAGGCTGGCTTGGTGATACCCAAGCGGGGATCCTGGGCTCGCTTTGTTTTGACTCCGCAGATTTTGCGGGTGTTGGTGACGATCACTGTGCCGCAGCAGGGTAGGATTACCTATGAGACATTTAAGAATTTGATCAGAGCAAGGTGGGGTATGGTCTTTGACGAAGCAGGGTATGGCGAGTGTTGTGAGTGGCTGGGAGTGCAACGGATTTTCCTTTCCAGCGATACAGATGCCTGGTTGCTGGACATGCTGGCAGAAAGCGGGCTTTTGATGCAATTGTCCGATTCCTGTGCCTTGGTATTGCATCCCAACCAAGTAAGTGATGGAGCAGAATCATGAAATACATAGCACGTTCATTCAACGATTATGTTTCGGGAAGGATAGAATCCCAGCTTTCTTCCATGGAATTAGGTCAGAAAATCATTTTTATGGTGGATAGCATTCCAGAAGATCTGACCATCGCTACTGCAGATTTGATCAGCAGCTCATTGCTGGAAAATAGCGACGTAAATGTGCTGGTCAAAATTGCCAAGAATCTTACCGATCAATGGTCTGAAGAGGGTATCATGAAGGCAGAGGATGCCCAATGGCTTACCCTGTTGGATAATCTTGCTTATTATCGAAATGAACCCATGTCTGCCGATAAATACAATGTGATCATTCTCTATGGAGCTGATGTGGTAACCGATTCCGGCAGTCTGGCTGATTTTAATAGCTGTAATCTCAAGATGATTTGGGAAACAGAGATGATGCGTGGTTTCGGTAAGTGGGTTTCAGACAAGCTAAGCTCAAGCGGTATTGACCTGTATAATAAAGATGACCTTCAGATCTTCGACAACATCCTCTATCCGATTATTGAGCAAGGCAGAGCCGATCTTATCTCGCTAAGTAAGTGGTTGGAAAGCTTGGATCTATCCTACTGTGATAGTGTGCCTATGGTATTGAACTTGATTTTAACGAAGTTAAGGGTTTTTCAATTACCAAATTTCACCAGTTTCCCATATGCACGTAAAAACAAGAAATTTAAACCCTATGTTTATAAAGCGATTGAGTTCTTTAGCTACACGATGTTTATCGAGGAAAGCCATAAGAAGAAGGCAATTAAAGCAATTGATGGAATCCTCGAGGTTATTGAGGCGGGAGAAGAGGGTTGGGAAAACCTGGATGACGAGCAAATAAGAGGAGCATATGGCAGTGGTATTGATTTCTTGTCTGGGATAAAAAACTATATCCTGACTGAGGACCATGATGACAAGAGTAAGCTTTTTGAAAGTGACTTTGTGTTCATTTTGGATAAGGTCTTGAAGTTCAAGAAGAAGCAGGAAAAGAAGAAAACCAGCGTAAAACGCATGGAGGGAAGTCCCGTAGAAATAGTGCTTACGGCTTTGTGGGACAGTCTCTACGAGCTCTCCAAATCCAAAGACTATGGTAGCATAGAAAACCTCTGTAAGATAGAAATAACTGGAGATTTATTCAAACATGACATGGAGTGGGATGATAACGATGGAGATTATTCCGCCCTGGACGTGGCAGAGATAGCAAGAGATTTTTTGCACAGGTTCATCGGTGGGCTTGACTGCTTTATTATGCAGCACACTTGCTTGAAGAACAAAGACGGCGTTGAAGTAGAAGTTCAATGCAAACTTGATAATGATGAAATCAAGTTCCGTTATAACAGAACAGCTACTGCAGAGTTGGCATTCAGCATCAATCTCTATGTGCAAAATGAAGAAAACCCCCAAGAAAGGAAATACGCTTGGAAGCTGCCATCCAGCCATAGCTATCGCCTGGCTACTGAATTGATCGGTATGGCTGCCGACGAACTGGATCGACCTGACCATGCTTTGGTATTACCACTATTCCATCTTCCCTATTATGACGAGATTCTAAAGACTTCATCTAATGATGAGTTGCGGAGAATATTCCTACACAGCTTGAGGGATTCAGTGTCAGAAGTTTCTTTTTTGAGAAATCTATTGTCGGGCAATTGGATAAAACACGAAGATAAGCTGCTGCCTCATTACAAGAATCTTGCAGAGAAGTATCACCTATTCATCAAGGCTGCTCAAAAAGATGGTTTAATAACAGCATTGACTGACACTTCGATATGGGACATCTTAAGGCAACAATATGAAGTGGTTTTAGACATGATCAGCACACAGAGTGATTTACTGAAATCACCCATGGCTGGCATGATCCTGAAAGCGTTTATGGTGGTAAGAGAAAGGCAGAAAGATGAAAGCGATGCATGGTATGCCGAGCTTTATGAAAAATCAGGCATTATTACCGTGCTTCATCCATCCCTGCTCGAGATGCTGCAATCCCAGATGGTCTATCAGTGTTCCTGTTTTAACTATGCAGTGACCGTTGAAATAGATAAAAACAAGAGGAAAGATGCTTTTAAAAAGCATATATGGCAATCCTATCTTGACCTTTCCCATATCCGTACCCCTGTAAACTGTATTTTGACCGATGATGGGCTGAACCTCAATACAAACGTTGTGGGACATGAGCTTATCCACAAAGTAGGTGATCCCATAGATGGAGAGGCTTTTAAATCGACAAAACTGATGCTGGGAATGTCTGACGAAAGTGATGATGAAATAAATGATGTAAGTGATGCAGACATGTTTTTAGAAACTCGGGAATCGAAGCTGCTGAATAACCTGCTATTGGACTACTTTAGACTACATCCACACGCGAGGGACGGCTTGAGCATAGCTGTTTATAGAAATCGGGACATTCAAGCAATCATAGCAGCAATACACGCGTATTTGATTAAGCTTTCCAATGTTAAAGACCCGAACTACTACGTTATTCGAAATGAACGCAGTAGGCCCTACCAAATCAGTGTAAGTATTTTTACAGATTCAGCCGATGCGAGCAGTATAGATAGGTGGATAGAACAATGGAGTGAAAGATGGGAAGCTGCGGAAACGGAAAGTAAGTTTCAAGTTTATCGAAACTGCAGATTTTCTATTTCGCACAGACTGATCAACACTGCCGACCAAAACTCGTTTTTGAGAATGATCAACGATAACTTTAGCACTGATGTGACTGTACTGTATGACATTATTGGCTCAGGGAATATAGCTGATAAGTTTCAATCGGTTGATCCCATGGATATCAGAACCCACTCCCTAAAGTATCCTATCTTAGAAAAAGCTGTTGCTACGATTGACAACCCCTCAGATGAATTCAAGCGGTATAGGATTATCAGTAACAGACAGTTCAGTATCAGCTCGAGATTGGCTGGATGCATGCACGCCTTGAAAAGTGGAACTCCCCCAAAAGGCACCGTGGTGATAGGCACTGGAGATTTGAGGCCATGGATGGATGTGATTGGGGCACTTCACAGCAAGTCTGAATGGGTAATCTGCATTGACCCAAGCGTGGATGACCGTTTAATCCGAGATTCGGGCAAAAAAAGCGATTTGCAGAGAGAGATAATTGGATTCGGCTCGGGAGTGGGCATTTCAGGCGAAGAAAACTTCACCATATCGACAGAGCATTTTTCCTTAAATGACATTGAGATAAGACTGAGAGCTTCCATCAAACAATTGATAGCAGACAAAAATTGGACGGAGGAAGACTATCAGAATGTAGCTAAAGGGACAATGAGGGTTGCCCAGGAATTGTCCGGATTGTCTCTGGTGAGAGCGACCGGAGCGGCAGACCAGTATATCAGAGACTTTATGGCCTACGCCCTCACTCGTAAAATTATTGGAAAAGACGATGCTATGTTATGCAATACTCTGGTGACTCTTGATGCATACAGACACTGGTTTGATTTTGCAGAAAGCGGAGTGAGGCCAGACCTGTTGTGGTTAAAAGCAAGCCTGGAGAATAAAAATCGTTTGAAACTGAACCTGCACCTGATCGAGTGCAAGATGGGCAACAGGTCGGAAGATCTGCTGATCAAAGCCAAACAACAGATCAATAACGGACTGAGTATCCTGGTCAAGGCTTTTAAACCCAATTTCCAAGAGATACAAAAGCTCGATGATGATAAGCCAGACCGCCGTTATTGGTGGATGCAATTGCACCGTCTGATAGCCGCAAAGGCAAAGATCGATACATATCAAGAAGAGCGAGTAATCTCAGCCTTGGAAAAACTCGCTGAGGGGGATTACGAGATAACCTGGGACGCTTCAGTGATGGCCTTCTGGATTGACGATGAGGCCGAATCGATCAAGAAAACTGGTTCGTGGAATAATCCTGAGACAAGTTCTGGAAAAGCAAATGTATTTTCAATAGGCAGGAATTATATCAAAGCGCTTGCCCAATCTACAGATGAGAACTCGTCGATCATAACTGAATCTACAGATGGACCTCTTTCCGATGAAGAAAACATCATGCAGCAAATTGAAGATATTGACCTGCCGCCAAGTCTGGATGATGAAGACTATCAACCTGGCGATACAATGACAGAATGGGACGATGATGAGCCTGAAGATGATGAGGGTGATGCAAGTCCTAATTGGGATGATGACACATTTCCAGATTTCCAGCAAGAAGGGACAGCAAATGACCAACCTTCTATAGATCAAGTAATAGAAGGTGATGAAGAGCCCTTGGATAAGGCTGATGACGTTATACAAACAATTCCCGAGAGGATTCTCCTCGGAAAGACTAGCGGTGGAAAAGAAGTCTTTTGGGAGTTCGGTCATGATAGCCTGGCCAATAGGCATGTGGTGATCTTTGGCACATCAGGCATGGGGAAAACATACGCCATACAGTGCATCTTGTGTGAGCTGGCAAGAAAAAACCAAAACAGCCTGGTAATAGATTACACGGATGGGTTCGTTCCTAACAACATAGAGCCAGCAGCAAAGCCGATTATTACAAGTGAAGGTCAGACCTTTATATATAATGAGCCCCTCCCGATAAATCCATTTAAAGCTCAAGTCAGCGAACAGGATGGCATGAAATTCAAGGATACGTCTATCACAATTTCTAAGCGCGTATCTTCCATATTTAAAAATGTTTATGATTTAGGCACACAGCAACTCCCGTTCACAATCGAAGTCATCCAAACCGGTATTGAAAGATATGGAGATGAATTCAATCTAGATAAAATGCTCGAGATGTTCTATGAATACCTGGATGATGCGCTTTACACAAAGAACACTGTGCAGACCACAATCACGAAGCTGAAGCCATTTATTACCAGCAAACCATTTTTGGTGGACAAGAGCGAAATAGGATGGAATGAGCTGTTTGCTGATGTAGAGAATAGAAGTAGAGTCTTTCAGTTTCACAAAGTCGACAAACACTCCTCGAGAGCAATTATCGAATTTGTGTTATGGGATCTATACAACTACGTAAGCAGTTATGGTGGCAAACACCTACCAAAGGTCATAGTATTGGATGAAGTTCAGAATTTGGATTTAGGACCAGACGCCCCAGTAGCAAAATACCTTACAGAGGGGAGAAAGCATGGCCTTGCACTTATAACTGCAACACAAACAGTAAGAGGAGTTGGAGGAGTCTCTGACGCTCAGGTAAGCAGACTCTTTCAGGCTGAGATGAAGCTGTTCTTTAAACCGACAGAAAATGAAATGAAAGAGCATGCTCAGTTGCTCAACAATGCTATCAGCGATATTCCAGTGAAAGAATGGACGAATCGGTTAGCTAAGCTTCAAAAGGGCGAGTGCTGGGTTCTGGGAAGGCATCTTGATGAATTCTCTGGAGAACTGAGATTGAAGGCACAGAAAATACGAATTTCTTCATTGGAAGAGAGAGGCTTTCATGGCTAAGAAAGAGACCAACACACGCCTCCCCAGAAACTTCCATCGCACGTTCAAACCAGAGCGGCAATATATAAGTGCAATACTGAAGTTCTCTGCAGAGGGAAGATCTGGAAATGCTCTAACAATATCAGAAAAAACAGGCATACCTACTGGCGAATCTTCAGGGAAAGTGCTTCCTACGATTGATTATTGCCAAGGAATGGGCTTGATCTCTGTAAACAAAGATAAGGATTTACTGATCAAGCCAGAATTGACTGATCTGGGAAGAGTCATATTAGCGGAAGATCCCTATTTGAAGGCTGAGATAAGCCAATGGTTATGCCATCTGAATCTGTGCAACAAAACGACAGGAGCTGATGTTTGGTACCATGTATTCTGGTCTGCTTACCACAGCCTTGGTGACAGATTTACAAGAAATAACCTGGAAGCTATGCTAGAGTCCCAATATGGCAGCAGTAATCGTAGTTTGATTGGACCTCTACTTGGTATGTATGAAGATGATGCCTCTTTCAGAGTGTGTGGAGCCCTACAGGATGACGGCAAGCTTATTATTCGCAACCAAGCTCCAATAAAAGATGATCTTGCCAGGGGCTATGGGGCATGGGTGATTAGCTCGATGGAGCGATTTTTCCCGAAGCAGAAACAAGTTTCGACTTCAGAATTAGAGCAAAAAACGGGATGGCTTACGATTTGCAGATGGTTGGGTAAAGGAATGTCCGATGTGCTTGATCAGATGGAACGGAAAGGAATATTAAAGGTAGACAGGCACATGAACCCTTGGATTCTGAGCCCATTGAAGAGCGCAAGAGAAGCATACAAGCAAATGTTTGATGATATGATATAGAAACCGGAGGAAACAATGATTTTAAAGGACATCGTAAGGTTTAGAGGAGATAAGCTCTTTAATGGGGCTGTTAACATTGATTGGTACATAACTGACTCTGTTAAATCCAAATTGGCGTCGGAAGCGTTTGTGTTTCATGGACCTGCCTATCATGGGGTATCTCCGGATGAAGTGGGATATAACCACGGGCACAAGCTGATTGATACTGCGAGTTTTACCAAAACAATAGTTAGAAGGTCATACGGTCTTGAAGATGTGCCGTTTACCTTGGCAATTGCAGGATATGGAACGGGTAAATCCCACCTTGGTGTTACATTAGCTGAACTATTGAGTGCTCCTGCAGATAAGGCTTCACAAGCTATTCTGACAAACCTTCGTTCGGCTGATGATCAGATAGGTCAAGAAATTGGGATGATGATCGATGACATCGAAAAGCCATGTTTGGTCATAGCTCTCAATGGCCTCACGAAATTTGACTTTATTCATGGGTTATCCAGCCAGATCATCCAAGTTCTACGTAGGGACGGGCATGACGTTAAACCGATCGAAGATTTGAGACCCAGGTTCAAACAAGCAATCAAGATGCTGAATTGGATAACAAGCCCCCCAATGCTGGAAGAACTTGCGGAGATTTGCGGAGGTGCTAACCTGGCAGATATCACAGCATTGCTTGAGAAACAAGATGAAACCACCTATATCAATGTAAACAAGTTCTTGGGCAAGCATGACATGCAGATTAGGAATTTGCAAGGCGAATCCATACAAGAACTGATTGGTAGGACTGTAGAAGTATATTGTGGTGAGGGAAAGCCCTATCAGTCCCTTGTCATTCTGTTTGATGAGTTTGGTAAATATATGGGATTTGCCTCAACTAGGAGCCATTTGGCTGGGAGTGGAGTGCTTCAAGAGCTGTTTGAGACCATACAAACCTACTCACCTCAGGTTAGCTTTGTGGGTTTTATCCAATTTGAACTGAACGCTTATCTTCAACGCATGGCTACCGAGCATAAAAATGAAATGCAGAGATACATAACCAGGTATCAAACGGCTGATAAGCTTTATCTTTCAACCAACCTTGAAACGCTAATTGCTAACCTGATAGAGAAGAAAAATCCCCAATACCTAAATCAAATCTTTGAGACAGAATCCTCTTTCCAAACCTCAATTCAAGAGCTACAAAAGATTAATGAATGGTTTCCCAGTTCAAGGCATATTCAGGTGTGGAGCGATCCAGAATTATATCATAACATAGTGAGCAAAGGATCTTGGCCCTTATCGGCATACAGTATCTGGCTTCTGTACTACCTTTCTGCCGTTGGCAGCCACTTACAGGAGAGATCCGCACTTGCTCTATTGATTGAAGCTTTTAAGCAGTTTGAATCGAGCCAAATATCAGATGACAAGGACTGGAGGATTGCCGCTGTAGATATGATGAGCGATTCTTTTATCCATGAGCTGATTAGTTCTGAAGAGTCTGGAGCGCAGGGAACGATCATGCAAGCATATCAGACTGTTATGTCTAAGTATGCAAGTAGATACTCAGTCAATCAGATAAGGATACTAAAAGCAATTGTCCTTAGTTCCAAGCTTGGTCTTGTAGCGAAAAACCGTGCAGATGCTGTGGAAGCTCTTGTTGCTTTAACCAATATGGACACATCGGTGCTGTCAGAAGAACTTCAGATGCTGTTTGATGAATACAATGCTATCGAATGGGATGAAGCATATAAGAGCTTTGATATTCTTTCAGATGCACTTCCCAGAAGTCAATTCATAAACCACATCCGCAGGCTTTACGGCAGTTATGATGAAAACTCCAAATCTCAGCTATTCGTCTCAATGATTAAGGAAAGCTGTGAACTTATTAAAGACATCCAAAGTGACTTTGCAGAGGAGAATAAGATCACTACTCCTGAGTGGGGCTTCCAAGCAAAAGTAGCAAATCTGGACACATTACCACAACAGATCATTTTTGAGACAGAAAGATGGTCTAAGGCGGAGAGTATTGATGACCCAAGAGGATCAATTCTTTATGTGTATCTGGGAGAGAGTGTGGATGTAGATAGTGTGTCTAAAGAAGCCCACAAATTCATAAAATCTGCAGCAGAAACATTTAAAGTAAAAGCAGTTCCAATATTACTGGTTTTTCTATACGATTCTGAAGGGAAACTGGGACAATACCTTTCTGAATTGTCTATACTGGATGCCCTATCCAAAGAAGACTTGGCGAAATATGGCAACCTAGTTGATTCTCATAGAATAAAAATTGAACGTTCCCTGCAAGAAATAGTTGAAGCCCTGTTAAGAGAGAAAAGATATCTCTCCCTTGGCGGCAAGCAACTGGAAGGAATGAGATTGAGTAGGGCTACAACTGAGTTGTTTAAACAAATCTATGCCCATCCAGTTTCATTTCCATTCGATGGATTTTCCACTTCAAAAGGGAACGCAGCAGATACATGCGCGATGCTAACCCGGGAGTTGATGCACTCGACTTTAGATTATAGCGCTGTAATGGCAAAGCCTGTTAAAGATAAAAACAGGGCAAATAGTGTCCTCAAAGATGCGTGGGGGATATTCTCTGCAAATGGGAAAATCAACAGAAGACCCAATAATAGCATTTTGAAGAATCTAACGCTTAAATGGGATGAAGCCCTACAAGAAAGAATGCTTTCGCTGCGTGAGATTTATGACACAATGATCAAACCTCCTTATGGGGCAAATCAAGACTCAGCAGGATTATTCTTGGCTGCATACATCTCTCCTCGCAGTAATACACTGAATGTGCTCAAGAATCATCAGTATATAACTATTAATGGATGGGCAGATGACAATCTTATCAGATCAAAACACTTCAATCCAGCTATTTTAGAGGATGCCTATCTGGTTCTTCGATCTGATGACACCTCTGAATGGGAAGCATTACTGGATGAATGGGAACAGGCAGAGAGTCACATTGCACGAGTTGAATGTATGGAACGATCAGATGTACTGAAGGAGAAGCTTCCAGTCCCTCCAGAGCTTTTCTATCGAGAGCAGAGACTGACTGTTCAAGCGAAAGAATCGGAAAAGAGAATTGACGAAATGGAAGAAGCTAAAGATGCTGCGATTATGAGGATCAAGAATCATACTGAGAAAGGTAATGTTAATCCAATATCTTGGGGGTGCTCTTCTCTAAAACAATTAATAGCTAAGTTAGAGTCTGAAAAACCTCTGTGGATAGATGAACAGATCGATGACATGAGGCCGGTCCTAGTTGAAGGGCGGCAGACAATAATACAGGTTTTTCCAGATTGGCTTGCCCAAATAAGCCCAAAATCAGATTCACCAGATCATGTGGGGGAATTCAAGCATCTGATGCTGAGTAAGGTAAAGCTAAACCTGGAAGATATTGGGCTTGATAATGAAGCAAGCAACCTTGATACTCGTGTAAGGTCCTTGATTCGCAGGGTTGAAGATGTGACGGAGGCCCGAAGATTGATCAGTGAAGTTGATACTTGGATTCGAACAAACCGAAGCGTTATAAGCACCAGCAGACTTAAAGATATCAGGGTGGCAAAAGAGCTTGCAAAAGCCTTTGCCAATAAGCTAAGGGGCATGTTTCAAAGGATAAACCTTAACGAACTACAAGTTGTAAGAAAGGGGCTTAAAGACTTCTATGATTCTCTAATCACGGCCGAAGGTGAAATCACGAAAAGAGCGGATAAAGTCTGGACTTCCAAGATTTCTAGTGAAGACTCAATTGATGTGATGTTAGAGGAACTTGATTCTCTAATCAGAGCTTACGATGGGCTGGAATCGGACCTGGAAGATTTTCATATAGTCAAGAAGGCATTACACCTATTTAAACGGTCATACGGACGATTAAGCGATTTAAACCTAACTTGGAACTCTTTTAATGCACTCTCTGCAGATGTTGAACAAGAGACAATCTCCAAGCTTGCCGAGGATGAATTACCTTGGCTTCCGGAAGATGTGATTAAAAACATAGTTAAAACCATATCTGATCATCGCAAGCAGCTCAGCAAGGAGTGGACTGATGAGATATCGGAATTAGAAACAGCAATACCGGAGATGGATGTTGCATCGGCTAACCAGCTCCAGAATAAGTTATCTAGTCCGCCAGCTTACGTAACTGAAGCCCACTTGAAAAAGCTTGAGAAGATAAGAACCACCCTTAATACAAGGCTGAGTGAGATCAAGATTGAGTGGTTGGTGGAGAAGTTTAAGGAATTGTCTGATAAGGACAGGAAGAAATTTCTTACATTTATTGAGTCTGTATAATGTATTAAGGAGTTATAAAATGGGTTATCAAGATCATGGCAAAAGAATAAGAGAGTTCTTTAACCACAAAGCAAATGTCTTACAAAATCAGTATGAAATCATTGAGAAACTTTTACCTGCTCCCCGTGGTCAAAAAGGAGCCGCACATAAAGCAGAGGAAGGAAGATACGTAGAAAGCCTTATTAGATCGTTCCTCAATTCTGTACTTCCCAAAGAATTGAGAGCCTTTTCAGGGTTTATTCTTCGCCCGAGCACAAAAACAGGGAAAAGTGATATAGGCCGTAAGATACGTAACGAAGCAGATGAGCATTCTAGTCAATTAGATATAATAGTGTATGATGTTGCTCATTATCCGGTCTATGAATCATTTGAAGAGTTTGCGATTTTACCACCAGAGGGGGTTGTTGCAATTTTTTCTGTAAAGAAAAGGCTATACCTCGACGACATCAACAATGAACTTATAGCACTAAATAAAGCCATTAACTTATGTAGAGGTTGTTCGGGAGTACGTCATAATTATACTTCAGAAACAAAGCATTTGATCCAAAGAGCACCAATCACAGGTATTATAGCATTCACATTATCACGAAAATCGAATCTTGTAAGTATAACCAATGGCATTAATAAAAGGATTGCAAAGAATTATTCTTCTCAACTATACCCCTTTGATATGTTAGTTAACCAAATCAACGTTCTTGATACATTATGTGTGTTTAAAACAAGACCTAAGCCAGATACCGAGGATGTGAGGGAGGCAAAGTATATCTATTATAATTATAATCAGCAACTGCATAATGGGCTACAGTTCTTATTAACAGGTATACTGAGTTCGTATTATGATCCTACGAGAAGCAATATTTACCGGCCAGGATATACATGTTTTGAACCATCGAGAAAACACGACGGAGAATTTAATCCAATCAATGTTTTGGGGCTAAGATGCAAATGATGGATTCTGCAATCAACAGGTTGTTAACACATAAAAGACGTTTTATTGTATCAAACAATTATCGTATGCGGCAGGCTGACCATGCAAACTGAAAGATTCGCTCAGGAAAGAAAACAAGTACTAGAAAATGTCTTTAACATAAGAGCTATTACTAATATTTGGAGAAAAATCGTAAAAAATCAATTGAGAAGCGCTGACATTAAAGATTTATTTGATAATTATGATTTTAATTATAATATTGATAATCATGCAAAACACCTAAGGAAAAGGATTCTCTCAGGTACTTACAGAACAGAACAGCCTGTATTCTACCGTATTGAGAAAAAGCTTGGAGTATGCCGCTTACTTGTAATACCAAATCCTAGTGATGCATTAGTGCTTCAAGTTGTGATTGAGTCGATTGCAAGACAGGTTCTTGATGCCCAGCCAACCGATCGTGCTTTTTTTTCCCGCGATAGACACAACGTCCCACGTAGTTATCAAATAGATAATTATGAACTTTCTTTTAGGGAACAGTGGAAAATGTTACAACAGCATATTTACAAGTTTTCTGATGAATGTAAGTATTTAGTAGTAACAGACATTTCGAACTTTTACGATAGCATCACAGTTTCGGAGCTTCGAAAGGTGCTGTTATCCCATACACAGATAAACGAGGTGCTTGTGGACTTGATTTTCAACATTATTTCAGGAATTTCATGGACACCAGATTACCTTCCTTACGCGGGCAAAGGGTTACCTGTCTCAAATATTGAAGGGATTCGTTTACTTGCACACTCAATGCTATACGAGATAGATAGGATGCTTAATAAAAAAACCCAGGGATCATTTGTGCGCTGGATGGATGATATCGTTATAGGCGTAAACAAGTACAAGGATGGGAAAAATATCATTTTCGCAGTATCAGAAATGCTTAGAAGTCGCGGCTTAGCGTTGAACCTATCCAAAACTGAAATTTATGATTGTTACCAAGGCATTAGTGAATTTGAGATTGAAGAAAACAAGTATATTGACCGAATTTCTAAGGAGTATGCCGATAGTGGTAACAATCAGGTCCTGCCGGGCGTGTATAAACGATTTAAAAAACACCTAAAGAAGAACAGGACAAGATACTGGGACAAAGTCACAAAAAGATATATAACTTTCTTTGCAAATAGTAAGTATGCTAATCCGCTGCAACTAATTGCGAAGTTATATTTAGAGGATGTTAATCTGCGCCCTAATCTATTATGGTATTTAGAAGCAATTGGCTATTGTAAAAAAAGCAAAGATGTAATCCTCGACATCTTAGGAAATATCGACGTTTTTGATAGCATTTCACTTTTTCAAATATCAAACCTTCTAACAAATTGGCAGATTACAACATCGGGTAAAGATAGAGTGTTTATTGAACGCGTAGAAGAGAGATTACTATCTTTCCCGTTTAACGAACAGATGCCAATGAATTTTTACTCAATTTTATGGTTTAAAGCCAAATATAATGGTGGACAGGCATTACTCGATATTCTTAAAAAATATCATAATCTATGGAACGGTAACGATTTTCTTAGACGTCAAGCAGTAGCATCGTTGTCTAGGCTATGGGTTGTAGCTCCTGATTATGTCTCAAAAGTGCTTGACGTGCAGATTGCATCTAATATCAGTGGTGCATCATCAATTGCTGGCAGTATCCTGATGTTCGCAGAAGCTAAATCAATAGAGAGTAAAGTGAATATGTACTTATTTAATCCTAAAGCAACGGGCGCATTCTCATTACAAAAATTCTTAGTCTTATGCTCCTTTATGAACTCAAAGACGATAAGAAAGAATTCAAATACATGGGAAAAGATTGACTGCTTTATTAAAGACCAATATTACCTAAAAATCCTGAAAGACACGTATAAATAGGGGAGTATTGAAACGCCATTCCTCCAAAATTGTAATTGCAGATTCTGTGTCATAATATGCATTTTTTGAAGATCGGGTTTGCAGAATTCCTGTCAAAAACGACTCAAAATGGTCTTGGTAAGGATGAGTAAGGATGTCATATGGTGCGACAGTTTGCAGATTTCGCTGCACAATTTGCATTTTTCGTTGTCACGTTGCACAGGGAAGAAAGAGGTTTCAGAAGCCAAAACGCTTGTTTTTCTTGACAAGCAATCCGTGTATTGGGGATGGTACCTGTAAACACAATTCCTGGAGGATAAATGAGTGCCAGCATCCGTGGCGAAAGACTCGTCATCACCCTTTTGGGCAAGCGTAATGTGGGCAAATCCAGCCTGATCAATGCCATCACCGGTCAGGAGACGGCAATAGTATCCGATCTGCCGGGCACCACCACCGACCCCGTGGACAAGCGTTTTGAGCTGGTTCCCATTGGACCTGTCACTTTTTATGACACAGCCGGCTTGGACGATATTGGAGAATTGGGGGCAAAGCGCATTCAAGCTACCAACAAAGTGCTTTTCCGCACCGATATGGCTATCTTTGTGAATGATGGCACGCCCTTTGACCAGGGAGAATTGGAACTGGTGAAGCGGCTGCAGGAGATGAAAATACCCCATCTGGTGGTATTTAATAAGAGTGATCTGAGGCAGCCTGCGCCGGAGAATATAAAGTTTTGTGAGGAGCATAAGCTTCCCTTTATCAGCGTTTCGGCGGCTGATGAAAAGAGCATGAAGGGGCTCACCCAGATGCTGATTGATCTGTCGCCTTCCAAACAGGCGGAAGCGCGCATCTTGGTGGGTGATTTGGTGAAACCCGGAGACAGGGTGGTATTGGTGACGCCCATCGATCAATCCGCTCCCAAGGGGAGGATCATCCTGCCCCAGGTGCAGGTATTGCGAGACCTCCTGGATCACAACGCCATCGTCACCTTTACCAAAGATACGGAACTGGAGCGCACTCTGGCATCTTTTGCCACGCCTCCCCAGCTGGTGATCACGGATTCGCAAGTGGTGCAGGAAGTGGCGCAGATTGTGCCGGAAGCCATCCCCCTCACCACCTTTTCCATTCTCTTTGCCCGCTACAAGGGAGAGCTGGAAATCTTGGCGCGGGGCGTGAGGCAGATAGACCGGCTGGAGGCTTCAGACCGCGTTTTGATAGCCGAGGCGTGTTCCCATCATGCCCAGGAAGATGATATCGGCAGGGTAAAGATTCCGCGCTGGATAAATGACTATTTGGGGGAACATCCCAATTATGAGGTGAAGGCGGGGTTTGACTTTCCCGAAAACCTGGAGGATTATGCCCTGATCATCCATTGCGGAGCTTGCATGCTGAATCAGGCAGAGATGGGGCGCCGCATCATGGAAGCCCACCGCCGCAACGTGCCCATCACCAATTACGGGCTGGCAATCACCAAGGTGCAGGGTGTGTTTGAGCGCTGTGTGAAGGTATTTGGAGTGTAAAGAGAGGGGGGCTAAAATTCAAACCCAAGGACTATTCCCCTGCCCGAGGCGGTGGGGGCAAGATAGGCTGTGGGGGTGGATTTGAGGGTGAGCCGGGCTGACAGCCAGCCAATGACGGCGCCGGTAAAGACGTCACTGCTCCAATGTTTATCCTCATAAATACGGGAAAGCGAGGTGAGGGTGGCGATGGAATATACGAGGGGAGGCAGCCATTTTTGATGGGGATATTGGTGGCTGAGGATGGGGGCGATGCTCCATACTACTGTGGCATGACCTGATGGGAATGAGTCCCGGTTCCATTTGAAGCCACTGCCCTTGTGAAACTGATTACCCATGCCGTCTTCTGGTCTGGGCTTTTGGGAGAGGAATTGCAGGGTGCCCGTGGCAGCTGCTGCCAGGAAGAGGCTTTTGAAGCTGAGAAGGCCTGTATCCATGGTGTGAGGATCTTGCCAGAGATAGCCTCCCAAGGCGGTGAGGGCTGTGGCGGGAAGCATGATCAACACCTCTCCGGGCTGACGGAATACATCTGCCGCATCATCCATCCAAGAGCTTTGCTGATCCATAGCCCAATCTCTAATCTCCTCTTCCGTGAAATAAAGGGCTGTGGAGACAGCCAGCACGGCACCTGCTTTTAACCAATCCTGGGCTTCCCATGTTAAAGGTTCTTTGACGGAGGTAACCACGGACTGGGGATAGGAGACAAGGTATGCCCGGGCGCTGAAGGGCTGAGCGGCAAAGAGCGCTGAAAACGAAAGATACATGAGGAGCAGGGCAAGGATATGCCTGCCTTTGGAAAAATGGGTTGCCGGGGGACGGTAACTGATATTCATGAATCTAACGCTCTGAAATAAAATGCCCCGATATCCAAAGAAAGCAAGGTTTATTAGGATTGCGAATGGGGGGAGGGGTCAAAAAGGTTGACAGCAGATTGCAGGTGGATAAACTTGGTAATAAGAGGTCTCGCCCCCATGATATGAGGCGAGGATGAGATGATGAAAAGATATGTAAGATATTGTGTTGGAAGACTATCTGTCAGGTCTTTATTGGATACTGCCACGCTCGGATTGTGGAAAAACTATCGCAGAGGAGATGTGTGATGAAAAAGACGCTACTATTGGTTTTAATCTTAATACCCATATGGCTGTGGGCACAGGATATGCCCTTTGCCGTGAAAAATAAAACCCGCTTTTCCTCTTCCGGGATGGTGGGGTATGAAACGATCGATTCTTTGAGATACTATCGGGCGCGCTTGATTCAGGAATTTAAGGTGTGGAAGATAGGCGTGGGTTTGGATTTGGACTTTCTGTTTGATAGGAATTATCGTCTGCGCACCTCGGATTGGGACGACTGGATGGATGTCTTGGACAAGTTTTATTATATCAGATATGGCAAGCGGGACGAGCCTGTATTTGTGCACGTGGGTGGGTTTCCGGATTTTACCATTGGGCATGGGCTGGTGATGCAAAAATACTCCAATATGGAGCTATATTCCCAGTATCGCAATCTGGGCTTGATGTTAGGGACAAATCTGCCGATGGTGCCCACTCAACCCAGCTTTGAGCTGTTTGATTCCAACCTCAAAAGAAACGAAATCCTCTCCTTTTCCGGGCGGTTCAAGCCAATTCCAGATTCCACGGTGGCGGTCTTGGATGATATGGTGGTGGGGTTTACCTTGGCTCACGACCGCAATCAATATGGGAACCTGCGTTATTTGGCAGCTGACGATTTGCAGGAAGAGGTAAAAGAGCTGCCCCGGCGCAGTGTGACGGTGATGGGGGTCGCCATCAATCAACCTCTGGTGAAGCAGGAAAAATTTGCGCTGGATGCCTATACCGAATTTGCCCATATTGGGGGCTTGGGCACGGGCTTCATCATTCCGGGGCTTTCCACCACCTTTTGGTTTACAAAGATCGATAGCGGGATGAAGATAAACCTCGAATATCGGCGTTATAGCAACGCATTTACGCCTTCCTTCTTTGATGAGGATTATGAGGAGGAGCGGGGGTATTACGATTATGAGCGGAATGAATTTATGACCAAAAAGAAGTTTGTGAAAGGGTTGGGACCGGCAAACGGCATCAATGGCGAGGTGGAATTAAACTTGAAAAGACGGGTGAAAACCTCCGTGAAATGGCAGAACATCATCGGTGAAGACTATAAAAACGGGAAGTCTTTGTGGCTGAAGCTGTGGGTGGACACGCAGTGGGGCAGACTGGAAAACTTTTCTTTGGGCTACAGCCGCACCAAACAGGAACGCCTCTCCATCAGAAAGTTTTATGATCCCGGCACCAAGGCAAATCTGGCGATGACCTTTAGATTGGGCAAACGCTGGTATTTCATTGCCAAATATGCGGAAACATATAAGGATAAAGACGGTGATGGCCAGGTGAATTGGCTGAAGGAGACCAAGCATTCCTTTGGTGCAGGCTTGAAATACCTGCATTAAGGACGGATATAAAAGGCTAAGATCTACTTTGGATGATGTGCATCATTCATCCAGGGGCAGGCGGATTATCTGGTTCTTTTTCATGAGTGGCACGATGAGCTCGTTTGTGGGTTCGTGCCAATAGATATCTGCGGGGGATTCCAAATCTGCGTGGAAATGGATGAATCTATTTTGGGTCTGCGGTATCATGATGATTGCCTTTTGCTCCCAAGAGCTGAAGAAGATGCGCCCCGGATCATCTGCCTGAATGCCATCCAAGCCTGAATATAGGGTGTCTTTGAAGACGTCAAATTCCCGAGTCTTGGTATTGAAAGCCACGATGGGCTGTCTTTCGCCCATGCTCACGATCAGCATTTGCTGGCGCGGCTTATCAAAATATATGCCGTTGGGCTGTTGCAAAAGCTTGTGGGATACGGATTCAAATTGTCTGTCAAAGGGGTCCACAATCCACAGGCAATTTGCCTTGGTATCGCTGATATACAGTATGCCCAGCTCGTCCGCTTCGATATCATTGAGCATCTTTGCCTGGGGGATGGGGATGGTGGTCTTGATTCTTTTGGCTGCCACATCAATGGCGTGGATCTTGGTATCATCGGTTACCCACAGGGTCTTTTTCAGCATTTTGATGCCGCGGGGTTTATCCAAGCCTTTATCGATAATCACTTCCAGCTTGCCATTATCATCCATCGCCAGGATGCTGCCATTGCCCACGTTGGAGATGAGGAATTTCCCGCTATCGGCGTCGAAGGCAATGCTTTCCGGTTGGTTGAGCTGGGGTCCTTTCAATATCTGCCAGATGCCAATGCCAGCGGCAATCAGGATGATTATTAGTAGCAGGGTGATCAGTAAGGTTTTATTTTTGCGCATTATTACTCCTTATGGCTCCACACACAGCCGGTGGGGGTATCCTTGAGGGTGATGCCCAGTGCGGCGAGGTCGTCTCTGATTTTATCAGATAGAGCCCAGTTTTTATCTGCTCTGGCTTGATCACGATAGGCGATGAGCAGCTCGATGAGCTGGATGCTGAGATCAGGAAGGCTGAATGAGAGCTCGGCAGCCAGGTTTTGGAAAAAGCCCAATACAGAGCCCAAGCGCACCAGCATGCGGGCTGCATTTTGCCTTTGGGATGGCTCCAGGCCCTGATTGCGGATGCGGCTATTGAGGTCAAACAATACGGCAATGGCTTTGGCGCTGTTAAAATCATCATCCATGGCGCGGATGAATTCCGCCTCAAAGCTTTCCAGCTCCTGCAGATAGCCTTCATCGGCGGGGAGATTGAGATAATCTATATCGCTGAGGCTGTTACGAAAGTTGTCGATGGCGCGTTCGGATTCGGCGATAATCTCACGGTTGAAATCGATGGGGCTGCGATAGTGTTTGGAGAGGAAGAAAAAGCGGATTGCCTCGGCGCTGTGTTGGGTGAGGATATCTCTGGTAGTAAAGAAGTTATCCAGGCTTTTGCTCATCTTTTCGCCTTCGATATTCAAGAAGCCATTGTGCAGCCAGTAATTTGCCAGGGGTTTGCCGGAGATGGCATAGGCTTGGGCTTGTTCGTTTTCATGATGGGGGAATACCAGGTCCACCCCTCCGCCATGGATGTCAAAGGTTTGTCCCAAAATGCTTTGACTCATCACCACACATTCGCTGTGCCAGCCGGGGCGTCCCAATCCCCAGGGGCTTTCCCAGACGGGTTCTCCGGGTTTGCTGTTTTTCCACAGGGTAAAATCTGAGGGGTTGCGCTTGAGGGTGTTTTCTGCCACACGGGCACCGGCTTTTTGATCTTCAATGCGTTTGCCGCTGAGGCTGCCATATTCCGGCAGGCGGGCGGTGTCAAAATATACATCTCCCTCTGCTTCATAGGCATAGCCCAGCTCCACCAGCTGGGAAATGAGATCGATGATGGCGGGCATCACCTCTGTGGCACGGGGTTGATGATGGGGAGGCTTGATGCCCAATGCAGCGGCATCTTCCAAAAAGGCACGGCTGTATTTGGCGGCAAATTCATCGAAGGGGATGCCTTCTTCCAGGCTGCGGGCGATGATCTTATCATCAATATCGGTAATGTTTTGCACGTAGGTGACGTCATAGCCGCGGTATTCCAGATAGCGACGCACCACATCAAAAAAGAGGAAGGCGCGGGCATTGCCGATGTGGAAATAATCGTAAACGGTGGGGCCGCAGGCATAGAGCTTTACCTGACCGGGGGTGATGGGGATGAATTCTTCTTTGCGGTGAGTGGCTGTGTTATAGATTTGCATAAATATCCTACTTGTATATCACGATGCGCTCGCGGGCTTCCACGCTTTGGGAGCCGCTGGTGGCTTTTATTTTGAGGAAATAGGTGTTGTTTGCCAGGCGATGGCCATTGTGGTCTTTGCCATCCCAGGGGATTTGGTTAAAGCCTTGGCGTCCATTGGTTTTGATATGGCGGATACGCTTGCCGGAAACGGTGTAGATGCCTATATCCAGCTGGCTATCCTGAGAAAGGATGAAGGTAAAGCGGGCTTCGTCCTGCATGGGGTTGGGGTAGATGAGCAGGCGATCAATGCTGAGTCCGCTGCTCTTTTTTGCCATAAAGGAGGTGCTGGCAACGGCGGGGAGGTTAAAATTGTCAAAGGCGATTAGCTGCACGCTGTGTGGACCTTCGGAAAGGTTGTTGAGCGGATAGCGCAGGATGCCGGCGGTGTGTGAATCCTGCTGGTAGCTGAAGTATTTGGTGACGGAGATGGGCTGGATGGAATTATCCAAGACCAAGAGGATGTTATGGCCGGGGCTGCCGGTGATATTGATACCGTTATCGTCACTGATGCGGGCAAGCAGGGTGGTTTTGGTGGGCACGGTGTCGCCCTCACGATAGTCGAAGCTGCCCAAAAACAGTTCGATCTCCGGCGGGGCAAGGTTTTCAGCGGCAACAGCCTGATCGCTGGTAGCTACCGGATACAGATAGTTTATGTAATCCCGCTTTGCCTGCTCGTCCCAAATATAGGTGACGATGGTGCCTGTCTCTCCGTTGGTGATATCATCGGGCACGATGAAGGCGGCTTCATAATCTCCGTCGAGGGTGCTCACATCTCCACGGAAGATGGTCTTGCCCGGCTGGGAGACGCGCGTGGTCATATCCAGATTGTAAAAGGTGCGGCTATCCAGCACCCTGGTCTCGGCAGTGGCAGAGCCCGTGTAAGATGCCAGAGAGCCTTGGTAATTTACCAACTGACGTGATTGCAGGGTGGGATTTCCTTCCGGGGAGGTGATGTTGAGCAGGCTGTCGCGCTCCGGTGGAATCACCCTGAGGGTGGGATCTCCCAAGAGCACATAAAAGGAGTTGTTTGACAAGGCGGAGGTGCCAAGCTTGCCAGCCATGATGCTGTATCCCAGGTAGTTGCGCTTGTTGGCAAGGTTATCCAAAACTTTCAGCATGAGATCGTGGTTACTGTAGGCATTGCTCATGCGGGTGGCGCCCAAGGAAGCGATGGCGCCCAGGTTATTCAGCATCACCACTTTTTGTCCCAGGCTGTCAAAGCCCCAGTGGTCAAATTGGGAGACCTTGCAGGAGGGAACCATAAAGAAGGGGAGGCGATCGGGGTTGTTGAAGCGTCCCATGTCGGTGGCGCCGTTGAAATAGTCTTCAGAGCCGATGGAATCAGCATTGCCATGCCCCACATAATACCACACCAGGCGTCCTTCATTGATGGCCGCCACCATATCATCGCGTGCGCCGGGCTTGTTTTGATATTCGTCATATTCATATTCCCAGGCAAAGATTCTATCGGTGTGAATGCTGGGATTTACGGAATTGGCGGCAGATTCAGCCTGCTGGGTGTGTATCGTTTCATAATCTGTCTGGCTGCCGTTGTAGAGGTCGTCGCCCAAGAATACCATTGAGTTCCTCCACCATCCGCCCTGTGGATTCTGCACGTAATTGCGGTAGTTTGAGAGCATGTTATCCAGCTCGCTGGCAGTGCGCACGGGGTATCTGCCAATCACCAATTCGGGATAGGAACTGGAGCTCATCATGGCAAAAAAGTCGTCTGAGGTGGTTTCTCCGATCTGGAAAGCCATGAGTTTGTTTTTGGGCGTGGATTGGCGGGAGTGATTGCGCCAATCAAAGGTGCCCAAACCGATGAGGGTGACCCCCTTTAATCTGGGGGCTTGGTGGTGATAATACACGTGGCGCAGATATTGGCGGAGGGCCACGGGATCGGGGTGCCCACCGTTGAATTGATTGATGATATCAGCTTGATCCACCACTTTCACGCTGAGGTTGTAAAAATCTTCATACATCGATGCCAGGCTTTGGGCTTGAGTGATATACTCTTGGGGGGCGATGATGATGTGATCCAGCTGTCTATTATCCAGGGTGAGATCAGTGGGGTTTGCCAAGCTGACGGAGGCAGGGCTGTGGAAATGCCTGCTTTCGGCAATGATGTAGCGAGAATCTGAGCGGGTGGAGGCAGCAAACCAAAAGGACTGGGCTTCGGTTTGAGGATGCACGCGGTTGAGCCCTGTAAAACCATCCAGACGATATATCTCTCTATTACCAAGGCTGCCATTGACGTTTATGCGCAGATCTTGGGAACCGGCTATATATGGTGTTTGGATCAGATATTGTTCTTCTGGCAGGCGCAGGGTTTGGGTGTAATCCACGGAGATATAATCCAATAACAGGTTGTCCGGCTCAGTGCGGTTGACGCGGATGCGGATCGTATTATCCCCATGCACAAAGCTATCGCTTTTACGCTGGAAGATATAGGTATCCGAGCCCAGCCAACGGAAGCTGGTGGAGCCACTGGGAGGGGCTATTTCCACATCGTTTACAAAGACGTGGATGCTATGCCAGAGATCAGATCTGCCTATTTCCTGACGCAGCCTGATGGTGAGGGTGATATCTTTGGTATTATCGGGATTATCCAAGCGGATTGGATATTGATAATCGGCAGTGGTATTGCCGAATAGTTTGCTCATATACCATTCAGAGCCCCATTGCTCGCGGCGGTGGTTTTCTTCTTCGATGCGGGCATTCATAGTTTGGCTGGTGATGGTATTTTGCCAGGTGGCGGGAGGGGTCAGATCTTGGATGCGACTCGGTGGATTGGCGAAATCCCCGCCAAAGGTGAGCCAATAGACGTTGTTTTTGGAGTAAGGGTTCAAAGCGGTGGCTGGTCCGATCAATTCACGGTTTTTGTTTACCTCATCACGCATCTCAGCATAGAAGATGATGGCATCTCCGCTATCGAAATGCCCGTCTTCCTCTCCCTGCACCCAGATATCGATTTCCTGAAAAACAGGTCCCGGATTCTGCACTGTATAAGACAAGAGATCACCTCCCGTGCCAAAAAGCCTGAAGGTGCGGGGATCGATATCCGCCAGCGGGAGGGCATTGAGCTGTTGATAGCTTAGCTTGTGCAACCCCTTTTTATCCGTCTCTATACGCAGCCAATAATCTGCCGCTGCAAAGGGGGCATGGTTGATTGTCTGCCGGCTGTGGCTTTGCCAGTTTCTTGCCTGCTGGGGGTTGATAAATTGGGAGAGCATCAGTTCGCTCAGCTCATCCGGTTCCGGCTGTCCCCGGTAGTGGATATCACCTTCGATCTGGATATTGAAGGTGGCATTTTTGAGGATTGTGAGCCCATTTTGCCCATCATAGATAAAGGGATGGATGCGCAAGGAAACATAGCGCAGACCACGAAATGCATCAGGTTCCATCACAGTGGCATAGTCTGAGGGCATCTGGCTGTACAAGGCATCATCGATGATATATGACATGCGAGACATTCCCTCTTCTTCCCACATGGTGGGCACGGGCAGCAGGCGCTGGGGCAGCGTGATCTGCTCTTCGCTCTTGTTTTGGATACTCCAGCTGATACTGCCTGATAGGGGCAAGCCCACTTTCAGCTCCATAAAGGGCAACAGGGCTGCCCCGCTTTGCATGGGGTGTTCCATACCGTCTATCTTGATGGTGGCAAAGCCGTTTTCGGTGGCAATATTATAATCATTTAGCTGGAAGGCGATGTTGATTTGATTGCCAATGGTGCTCTGCACTTGGATATGAGCGAAGGCGCCCAAGGCAAAGGCGAGGATGATTAGCGTGGAGACAGTGCGTTTCATGGCTGTATTTTCGGCTTAAAAACGGCAGTAAGAGCCGCAATCAGAAGGTAGAATAAACCCATAAAAACAAACACTCCCGCCATCCCCTGTGCCAAAACCACGAGGGCGTGGAGAATCGTCTGTGTATCCGGCTGTAATAATGTATTAGTCATGTATATTTCCAATGTTTAGATGTGATAGCTGCGGTTTTGGGCTATCATCGTAGCCCGGTAGATCTGTTCGATTAGTATCAACCTTGCCATGCGGTGGGTGAAGGTGAGGGGTGAAAGGCTGATGATATGCGTTGCTCTGGCTTTCAGCTCCGCGTGAACGCCAAACACGCCACCAATCAAAAAGATTGACCGCTTGCTTGATGATAAATTACTCAGAAACTGGCTAAATTGCAAAGAGCTTTTCAATTCTCCCGCTTCATCCAAGAGAATGAGGCTATCCTGAGGTTGAATATGGCGCATTGCAGATGCCGCTTCTTTGCTGCGTACAGCTTCCTCGTCCTGATTGGCTTTCAGCGAGGCGTCAGGCAATTCCAGGATGCTAATCTTGTGGTATGGGCTCAACCTCTTCAGATACTCGTTTATCCCCTCTTGCAGCCAGCGATCCTTGGTTTTGCCAAACTGGATGAGGGTGAGATTCATCTAAACAGTCATGGATGCGAGGCCCATCACCATGCAGAGCATCTTGGTTTCACCGTCGTCGGCTCTGGATGGGATGAGGATTGGGGCCCTGGTGCCCATCACCACGTGTGCCACGCGATAGTGGCAATAATAGGTAAGGGTCTTGCCAAAGATATTGCCAGCCTCGATATTGGGCACAATCAGGATGTCTGCTTGGCCTGCCACATCGCCGGTGATGTTCTTGATTTTGGCGGCAGCGAGATCCACTGCATTATCAAAAGCCAGGGGACCTTCCACACGACAGCCTTTAATCTGGCCACTGCGATTCATCTTACTGATGATGGCAGCATCCAAAGTGGAGGGCATTTTGGGATTTACGGCTTCCACGGCGGAAAGTATCGCCACCTTGGGATTGGAATTGCCCATGGCATGGGCCACCTGCACGCTGTTTTTGAGGATGGCTATCTTTTCATTGAGATCAGGGGCGATATTGATTCCACCATCGCTCATTAGCCTGATGCCGTCAGGGTGTTCGTATGCCAAAACGTCGGAAATCACCTCGCTCATACGCAGCCCTTTCTCTTTGTCCAAAACGGCTCTTAAAAGCACGGAGGTATCCGTTTTGCCCTTCAGGATGATATCCGCTTTGCCTTCACGAACCAATGCCACGCTGGTTTGAGCAGCTTTCACCAAGTCTGCGCCGGTATCCACAATTTCAAAGGAAGATGCCATTTGGGGCGCCATCTTCTGTAAAAGCTCACGTATTTCCCCGGCATTGCCCACCAAGATGCAATCTGCCAAATCCTCTTCAGCCGCCAAAATGGCTGCGTCCAAAACGCTATCCGTCTGAGCAGCAGCGATGACCACGCGTCCTCGCCGTCTGCCTTTCACATATTCCTTCATTTCGTCGAAATTGCGAAACATCTTTATCTCCTAATTCTTTAATCTCTTAGCCATAACGCTCGATAAAATCATCCACAAAGCTGTCTTCGGAGGGGCGCAATTCCAACATCATCTTGCGCAATGCCTCTTTCTGGATCTGCCTCACCCGTTCCCGCGAAAGCCCTATCCTCTCGGCAATCTGGGCAAAGTTTTGCGGCTCTTTCTCTTCGTTGAGCCCAAAGTAATCCCGGATGATATTTGCCTCCCGCTCATCCAGCTTGTCCAATGCCAAGTTGATGCGCTCCTTCATCCTATCCTGATAATAAATCTGCTGCGGATCAGCACTCTCTGTATCTTCTATCAGATCACGGGTGGTGTATGAAGAAAAGTTGTCTGTCTGGATGATATCGTCAAACGAGGTGGTTTCCACCATTTGCCCGGAAATCTGGTCAACCGTGCTGGCAGGCAGGTTCATCACTTTGCCAATCTGTTTGGCGGAGGGTTTCTGTCCGGTTTCGCTAAATATCCGGTCACTGGTGGCTTTGATGCGATGTGCGCTGCTGGCTTTGCCCAGGGGAACGCGGATGAGGGAGCTTTTTTCGGATACAGCTAACATGATGCGCTGCTTTATCCACCAGATGGCATAAGAAATCAGCTTGATATCTTTCTCCGGGTCAAAGCGTTCGATAGCCTTGATCAGCCCGATATTGCCTTCGCTGATCAATTCAGACAGGGATAAACCGCGATTTTGATAGCGGGCTGCTATCTTTACCACAAATTTGAGATTGGCTTGAGCCAGCCGGTTTATCGCTTCCTGATCACCTTTTTGGGCGCGGATGCCCAGCTCCCGCTCTTCTTCACGGCTCAATGCCTTGAATTTGCTGATATCACGCAGGTAATTTTGCAGTGCTTTATCCGCAAAGACACTTTCTTTTTTGATGGTGCCCCTAAATTTTGCCATATCCTATAAACTTAATACCTTACGTGGGTTGATTGCCTTGCCTTTGATGCGATATTCAAAGTGGAGGTGAGGTCCGCTGGCGTTGCCTGTGCTGCCCACATAGGCTATCAATTGGCCTTTATTTACCTTGTCATTCACGTTTACCAGATTCCTCTCGTTGTGGGCATATACGGTCATCACAAAGTCTGGGTGTTCGATTACGATCACATTGCCATAATTGCCCTGAGGTCCGGAATACACCACCACTCCATCCAAGACGGCATGGATGGGTGTTCCAGATTTGGCAGCGATGTCAATCCCCTTGTGTGGCTTTCCATTGCGGATGCCAAATTCTGAGGAGACCCTGCCTTGTGTGGGGATAAAAAGGTCTGTGCGCAGCACTTCTGTGGTTTCCAAATCCGCTTCGGTGAGGGATGGAGAGAGAGGTGTTTTGCCTGATACCGGAGGGGTGCCTTCCAAATACAGGATTTGCCCCACTCTGATCTCGTTTGAGCTCAGGCTGTTTTTGGTTTTTATATGATCCACCGTCACGCCATATCTTTGCGAAATGTTATACAAGGTATCTCCCTTGCGCACTGTGTGGGTCTTTACCACCACGATTGTATCCGGCTGGGCAGGGCTTGTAGAAGGTTCCGCAGGGGTGGTGCCCACTTCGGGTTTGGGTGTGGTGGGTTCTTCTGTCTGAGCGGCAGGTTTGAGGCCGTCTGGATTCTTAATAATGAGCCTGTCTCCAGGGTGGATGATAAATTCATCCCAGCTGGTTTTGTTGTTCCATCTAAAAAAGTCAGCCGTGCTCAAGCCATAATCTTGGGAGATCCTATAAGGTCCCTCACTGGGTTGGACAATGTGATAGTAATCATCCGGCAGATTGGTGGTTTGAGAGCCTGAAGCCGGGGGTTGAGAGCTGGATTCTGGTGGTGTTGGGGGTTTTTGAGCAGGTGGAGGTGTGGGAGTGCTTGCCGGCTGAGCAGGTGTAACAGGTTTGGGTTTGGGCGCCGGGGTTTCCTTTATTTTCAGTCTTTGCCCAATCTGTAAGTTATTGGATGTCAGGTTGTTCAGTTCTTTGATTTGGTCTACTGTGACGCCATTGCTTCTTGCCAAAGAATATAAGGTGTCACCCTTTTTCACGGTATGGTATTGATAATCGGCAAACAAGAGTGCTGGCAAAAATAGCAGCAAAACCAATACCATCATCAGGATGCGCCCAAATCCGGAAGGAGCCTTGGGCTGGTCAATCCCATGTGGGAATTGACAGACTTTATTTTCGTATTTCAAAATCATAATAATCTTTACTGTCATCAAGAGGTGAAATATCGATCTTGGCAACTGACGCACGTGAATTACCAAGGCGCATGAGACTCACAAAGACATTCAACACATCTTCCTGAGCCTGTGCCAAAACCAACACACTGGAATCCGGCATGTTACGAACCCATCCTGTCACTTCCATACCCAAGGCAAGGCGTTTCACAAACCAGCGAAACCCCACTCCCTGAACTCTGCCAGTGACGGTTAGTTCCCATACAGCCATAGATTCTTCTCAATTTGATATAATAGGAGCATCTTTGTGGATGGCGGGTATTTGTCAAGACTTCCTTTTGTAAAAGTGCCATAAAAAACAGTTGCAACACGCCCCCAAGCAGATGCCATAAACTGCCGTGAATTCCTAAAAACAGCGTTGTTTTTGATTCTTTTCATGGTCTTAGAAGATAAATTCCACCCCGAAAGATAGAATCTCTTTCACTTCTTTTTTGCCCTTGATGCGTCCATCGTTGTTTATATCTGTATAGTGTTCGGTGTATTTGCCGATGAGATTGGCATTGGGGGCAATGGAATAGATTAGTTCTCCCACCACCTGGGCATTCACATTGCGGGGATGGCGAAAATCAAGATAATCGGCATTCACCTGGGAGTAATAAAAATTGGCTTGTTTAAACTTGGGAATAAACTTGGGATTTAGGCTTGCCTTGAACCACAGGGATTTGCCTGCTTTCATGTCTTTGCCATACATATCCTGATACGCCATTTTCAAAACCAGAATTTCCGACAAATCGGCTTGTAAATACCCAAACCAACCCATTGTGGGATTGATGGTTGCCAATACCTCATCCTTTGTACTCAGCCAATAAACCCTGCCGCTGCGAGTGCTATCGTCAGGCGTGGATTCCCTCAGCTCCACCTTCAGCTCACTGCGCTTACCTTCATAGGTTCGATCAAAGAAGGAGGGCAAAAAGCCTTTTTCAAATCTGCGGAATTCCAGCTTTGCCTCAAACACGGAATACTTTGCCCCAAAACCGGGAAAGACAAATCCAGCTCCATGGCTCCTGATTTTGGCAACTTCTGCATAATGGCTCAGCTTAAAATCGTCATCATCCACCAGCGGCAGCTCATAATCCATGCTAAAGATCAATACCGATTTTCTCTTTTTGTATCTAAAAAGGTAATCCTGCTGGTAATCGTTGTCAAATGGGTAGCTGGGATAATAATCATGAATACCAGGGAAGGTGGCATCCACCGCGGGATTGGAGGGACCGTCAATGAAACCATTGCCGTTTATATCCCAATCCTCTTCATCAGGAATACCGTCATTATCGGTGTCTGCAGCCAGGTTTGGATTTTTGGGAAACTTGTCATAAATATCAGGAACTCCATCGCCGTCTGTATCAGGAAATCTGGCAAGCTGATCCCTATCCCAGCCCATGTTTAGTCCCATCCTCAGCTCTTGCAGCCAGGCTGCGTTCAAGTGTTGAAAGGGCTTGGCATACACCTTGCCCGCCAGGATCTGATTCCTAAACAAATCATGGGTATAAAGCTCGCCACCCAAACCGGAAATATCGGTATTGATGCCAATGTAGGTGCCAATATTCTTTTCTTCAGGATAGTAGAGCGTATTGGAGAAATTATTGAAAATCAAGCCATGCCCCAGGGTATAATCTGAGATACAGCCCGTTTTCATATAGAAAAAGTCGTTACGCCTTCCATAACGAAAGTAAAACAGCTTGCCCACATAATCTTTGAAGTTTTCCCAATCCTGTTGGCGGAATCTGCCATCACCATCGATCAGAAAATCCAAATCAAGACAGATGCCCACCTTGCCAAAATTGAGCTCGGGACGGAAACGTATCTGGGAATAGGTGATGCCATCCACCGTCACGGCACCCACCACTCCTCCGGCATTATATTGCAATGAATCGGAAGTGTCAGAATCTGTCCAAAATCCGGGCAGATCTCCGGGAACTACCGGTGGATCCGCAAATTCCTGCTGTGCCAACAAAAGCAGCGGCAACAGGAATACCAGAACCAAAACCAAGCGTCTCAAAACATACCTCCTTTGTGATTCAATGATATGCATCACTATTTTACCACACCCATGCTGTCAAGCAAAATCGAAATCATTATCAAAGATATTGGCAGACAAATGCGACTTTGATCAGTGTCAGTACATAGAGAAGCTGTGGCGTCACTTGTTTTGTGGTATCTCAATATCCTGCACCTTATTTGCGGTATTTCTCTTTCCATTTCAGCTCTGGTTTTTGCAAAAGGGAATACCATAAATAGCGTTCGATTTTCTCGCGTAGGGAGTCATCAATCTCCTTCATCACCGGATAGTAATGTGCATTCAGGATGCGGCCAAGGAGGGTGATGCCGGCTTGATAGACGTCTTGCAATCCATATTGATTGGTATGTTTGGCGATGTCATCTTCGGTGTGGCCATAAAATAGTGCTTTGCCGCCCACCCGCGCCAGATTGATGGAGGGTATTTCATACACGCTGAAGGGCATACAATCGCTGCTATAGATATTGAGGCTGGGGGTGAAGAGCAAACCCTTTTCTTTCAGCAAACCGGATGCATAGCCCATCAATTCCTTGCTGCCCAATACCATCATCAGATTGCGCCCAATGGGGTCTCCTGCCAGATCGATATTCAATACCAGCTTTACTCTGGATTCCACCTCCTCCTGGTGCGCTTCGGCATAGGCAAAGCTTCCCAACAGCCCCAGTTCCTCGCCGGAAAACCAAATTATACGCAAATCCCGTTGGGGAGGCTTGCGCAGAAAATACTCTGCTGTCTTCATCAAACACACGCTTCCCGCCGCATTATCAGAAGCCCCGTGAGAACGCGCCACGGTATCGTAATGCCCCACCAATAAGGTGAGGTTTTTATCCGGCTGGGTGCCGGGGATATCCACTACGATATTATGCGCCGTCTTGGTCTCTGTCTTTTGGCGGATGGAAAGCTTAACCCTCTTGCCTGAATGTTTTAGTAGCTTTTCTGCAAAGTCATAACGGATCATTACCGAGGGGAATTCGTACTTCTTATCAAAGTTTTGCCGATGTGAATAAGAGAATGCCTTTTTGTGCGGTGCGGAAATCCCTATAAATGCTTTCACTTTGGTATATTCACCCAGCTCATGCAACCGCTTGCCACTATGATAAAATAGGACAATCTTGTCATCATAAACACCCGGATTGTGATAGAGGGCATCAGCATTTTCCAAAAATACCATTTCCCCTTCCAAATCCACATCTTCACAGAGGCCGTAGGGCGTGGCTTCCCAGGGTTTGCCATCCACGCTCACGCTGGCTGTTCCGGATTCAAAGCCTTGGAATGCAAAGGGTTCACTATGGGGCTGCAAGCCCAGATTGGAGAGGTAATCCATAATCACTTTTCTGCCGCGAGCCTCTCCGTCTGTGCCCGCAAGCCTTTCAAAATCAAGCGATTTGAGAAGTTGATGTAAAGTCATGTGCCACACCTCGTTCTTTGTTTTTTCCTTTATATTATATCACACTTGTTTGTCAAGCTTATACTGCATTCTTAATCCCTTTCCTGTTAACCACCCTTGTCTCTCCTTTGTCAAGACAAGGGTGAGACAAGGGTGAGACAAGGGTGGTTAACAGGAAACAGTTGGACTGGGGCATTCTGCCGCAGGGGACAGGAATAAGGAATCAGGGGAAAACGTAAGCCGTAACCCTCTGGAAACATTGGCATTAGCCGGTTAGATCGCTGACTTTGGTCAGCTTTTAGCCCGTATCTTATCAGCGGATTTCACTAATTTATCATATAAAATTTATGAAGACAAATATAGATTATTGTTGAGAGGCTTACGTTATATAAAAAAGAGTAATTCTTTGATTTTAAATACCGGTGAGCCAGCCGCCTCTCGTACCCCCTGGCTTTTAGCCGGGTGTTCCACCGACTTCAGTCGGTTTTAAGCCCCTATATTATCAATGACTTATACGCACGAATGAAATAGGTCTATGTGACAAATATAGATTATTGTTGAGAGGCTTACGTTATGTAAAAAAAGAGTAATTCTTTGATTTTAAAAACGGTAAACCAACTCGCTAATGCCTTTGTTACCAGATGGTTATAGACCTATTTCCTCGTGTTTTAAAGACCGACTGAAGTCGGTGGAACACCCGGCTGAAAGAGGCTGTGAAAAAACTCCTAATTTTAACCAGATACTTCTTGACAAAATATGGGCTATTGCTATTGTGACATCATAATTTTGTAAACAGGATTTTTGATATGCACATTCAAACAGACAGT
>Ga0172382_10001201_pt1 | contig 47094 bp, 42 predicted proteins | sample Leawel138RmetaG_FD_122245 | JGI IMG/M metagenome (GOLD analysis project Ga0172382, IMG submission 122245) | Leachate microbial communities from a municipal landfill in Southern Ontario, Canada - Leachate well 138R metaG | ecosystem: Engineered > Solid waste > Landfill > Unclassified | place... | reverse complement strand
ATGCTAAATTTCTCGAATACACTTTCGACACAATAACCAAATACTTTCCTGATTATGAAAACAGTCCTTTTGTACAGGAAAAGTTTTCGAAGACTGGAGCAAGGACCAAAGCTGGGGATGGCAGCAAAACAGAGCCGTGGTGGGTCATAACCTGAAAATTGCCTGGAACCTGATGCGTATGCAATCGCTTAAACCCAAGCAGGAATACATTGACTTTGCCCGCAAAATAGCCGAACTGATGCCACAATACGGATGCGACCGCCAGCGCGGTGGCTGGTATGATGTAGTTGAACGCCAAACCAAACCCAACGGCCAAAACCACGAATTTGTGTGGCACGACCGCAAAGCCTGGTGGCAGCAGGAACAGGCAATCCTGGCCTACCTGATCCTACATGGAATCCTGAAAGATGATGAATACAACAAATATGCCCGCGAAGTGGCAGCTTTTTATAATGCATTTTTCCTTGACAATGATGATGGCGGCGTTTACTTTAACACACTGGCAAACGGACTTCCTTATCTTTTGGGTAACGAAAGATTTAAGGGGAGTCATTCCATGAGTGGATATCACAGCATGGAATTATGCTATCTGTCTGCCACATATGTAAACCTTCTGATTACCAAACAACCACTTTTCCTTTACTTTAAACCACTGCCTAACGGATTTAAAGACAATATACTCCGGGTATCACCAGATATATTACCTTTGAACAGTGTGTTCATTGAAGAATGCTTTGTCGATGATGAGCCTTACCCGAACTTCAATGCACAGGAACTTACCGTTCAATTGCCAAAAACCGACAAGCGAGTGAGAGTAAAAGTGAAGATTTCGCCAAAAACATGGTTGGATTAAATAGATAACAAGTATTATAAATCGATTAAATCAAATGATGGAAGTAAATATAAATACAAAGGGAAATATTGTAATCATCTCGATTCAGGGAAGTATCGATAGTAACACAGCTGGAAATCTTCAATCGCAAATCATAGATAAAGTTGCAGTGACCCAAAATGTTTTACTTGATCTTACCTGTGTTGATTTTGTATCCAGCGCCGGACTTCGTGTATTGTTGATGATATACCGGCAAATAAAATCAAAAAACGGGAAAGTTATTCTAGTTGGTGTTTCCGAAGAAATAAGTGATGTAATGTCGATGACCGGCTTTATTAATTTCTTTGAATTTTCGGACACTGTTGACCAGGCACTAAATCTATTTAAATAGTTATGGCTGAATTTGACACAAGAATTGACTACTACCCTACGCATGAGCTAAACGGGATAAAATACCGAAGGGGACGTGTGCTTCCATTTGGTGCAACCATGGTGCCAAACGGTGTAAACTTCTCGATATATTCAAGCACTGCAACTTCCTGCACGCTGGTTTTGTTTAAAAAAAATGCCGAACTGCCTTTTGTTGAAATCCCTTTCCCCGATGAATTCATTATAGGAAATGTGTATTCAATGATTGTTTTCGATCTCGACTTTGAGAACCTTGAATACGGTTACCGGATGGACGGTCCTTTTGATCCCGGTAATGGGCACCGCTTCGATCAAACAAAAATTCTTTCCGATCCTTACGCGAAAGCAATCGGTGGCAGGGATGTCTGGCTGGCTCCTCCCAACTGGGAGAAATTGTACCCTTTCCGCTCGCGTTTGGTTTTTGAAGATTTCGACTGGGAAGGCGACAAACCGCTTGAAACCCCAACCGAAGATTTGATTATCTACGAAATGCATGTCAGGAGCTTCACCAACCACCCCTCATCAGGGGTTAAGTATAAAGGTACATTTGCAGGCATCAAAGAGAAAATCCCGTACCTGATCGATTTGGGTGTTAATTGTTTAGAGCTGATGCCCATTTACGAGTTCGACGAATACGAACACAGTAAGCAAAATCCCGAAACCGGTGAGTTACTTGTTAATTATTGGGGCTACAGTACGCTCAACTTCTTCGCTCCAAAATCGGGTTATGCTGCTACCGGGAAATATGGGATGCAGGTCGATGAGCTAAAAACACTGATCAAAGAGCTTCATAAAAATGGTATTGAAGTTTTGCTCGATGTTGTTTTTAACCATACTGCAGAAGGAGACCATCGCGGACCAACCATATCCTTTAAGGGAATCGACAACAAAACCTATTACATGCTTACACCCGAAGGTTATTACTACAACTTTTCAGGCACAGGAAACACCTTGAATTGTAACCATCCAATTGTCCGTAACATGGTTCTCGATTGTTTACGCTATTGGGCTTCAGAATACCATATCGATGGTTTTCGATTCGATTTAGCCGCAATACTTGGGCGTTCACAGGACGGAAGCCCGTTAAGCAATCCTCCATTACTCGAATCTTTGGCTTACGATCCGGTATTGGCAAAATGCAAACTTATTGCCGAAGCCTGGGATGCAGGAGGTTTATATCTGGTTGGATCATTCCCCTGCTATGGGCGCTGGGCTGAATGGAATGGCAAATATCGCGATACCATTCGTAAATTTTTGAAGGGCGATGAAGGTGTTGTTGGAGATCTGTCGCAACGGGTACAAGGTTCACCCGACATGTATCTGGAACGGGGAGCTACTGCAGGCATCAACTTTATCACTTGTCACGATGGTTTTACTTTAAACGATTTGGTTTCGTACAACCAAAAACACAACGAGGCCAATGGAGAAAACAACAACGATGGAAATAACGAAAACTACAGCTGGAATTGTGGATGGGAAGGCGAAACCGATGATGAGAATATTAATAAATTGCGACACAAGCAAATAAAAAATGCACTGACCATTTTAATGGTAAGCCAGGGAGTACCAATGATTTTAATGGGTGATGAAATGGGCCGTACCCAATATGGAAATAACAACACCTATTGCCACGATACCATTATCAATTGGCTTGACTGGAGCTTATTAGAAAAGAATACCGACCTGCATAATTTTGCCAGGCATATGATTCATTTCAGGCACAAGCACCCGGTTTTGAGAAATAAATTTCATTTCCAGAACAGGGATTACAAAAACACAGGCTTCCCCGATATCTCGTTTCATGGAACCAAAGCCTGGCAAGCCGACTGGGCAAATACAAGCAGGGTCTTTGCATTTATGTTGGATGGTGGTCATGCAAAAAATGGCTATTTAAATGACGATATCATTTATGTTGCCATGAATATGTACTGGGAACCTCTCTCCTTTGAGTTGCCACAACTACCACCCGGAAAAAACTGGCATGTTGCTGTGAATACCGAAAAATCAACTCCATCTGATATTTATCCATTTTTAAAGGAGCCTAAAATGCAAAATCAACATGATATAACTGTATGGTCACGGTCGATAGTTATTCTGGTTGGAAAATAAATGAACCTAAAAAATAAAAATAAAAAAATGAGCTTAATCGTTAATTCAGAATTTAGTAACGACGTTGCAAAAATAACGTTGTCAGGAGCATTGGACTCTTCGACTGCCTCCCAATTAAATGAAACGGTGCAGAAAATTATCCCCCAAAGTCCAAAAGAGTTGGTAATGTTTGTTGAAAAACTTGATTTTATGTCGTCAGCGGGTTTGAGGGTGATCATTTATGCCAAACAAAAATTAGGACCGGCTGTCAACCTGATATTAGTAAAACCGCAAGAGCAACTTGTAGAAACATTAAGGATGACAGGTTTGATATTCAGTGTTAATATCGTTGACAATTATCCCGAATAATATGGAAAACAGGAAAGAATCCAAATCATTTCATGCAACGTTAGATTCGTTGGAGTCGATAAGGGATTTCCTGACAGCTAAAGGGAAAATGGCAGGATTGGATAAAAATAAAATTTATAAACTATGTTTGGCTGCTGATGAAATTGCAACCAATATCATAAACTATGGGTATGCCAAAACTGACATTTCAAAAAAAATAATCGATGTCATTATTCAGTTGGATGATGAAGGAATAACGGTAACCCTCGAAGATACTGCCGTACCGTTCAATCCATTCGATAATATACTCCCGACTAATGACGATCTTACTAAGCCACTTGAAGAACGACCGATAGGCGGTTTGGGTTTAATGCTCGCAAAAGAAAATGTAGATCAATACACCTACCAATTCAAAGATGGAAAAAACAGAAACATCTTTCGCGTAAACAGTAGAACTACATAATATTGCTAATTTTTTTAACCATAAAACCATGCTTGAAAAGCTGACGATTAAGAAAAAAATACTGTGGCTAATTTTTACTGTTATTACTGCAACCGTTATAGCATATACTGCATTAAGTATTTATTTTACCGAAAAAGCTAAAGAAGAAGGAATTGATCTTTTGCTTTTTTCTGTTGCTTATGGTGCACAAAACATAGTAGGCGAAACTTATCATAATGATATTATAGACTGTACCTCAGTAAATCAGGAAGAATATGATAAAATAGTTAATGCTTTATCGAGGTTTGCTCAAACATTGGAAGTAAAAGAAATTTACTCATATATCAATTTCAATGGAGAGTTGCGATGGACATCAGGAAGTTTAGCTGATGATACATTTTTTAGTAAATATGATGGCAACACAGAAAAAGTTCAAAAAATATACTTCAAACCATTCCTTGACAATAAACCATTGATATATGAATATGAGGATTCTTATGGTTCAGTAAGATCAGTCTTTATTCCATTTACAACTAAAAATGGTAAGCAGTATATTATAGGCGTTGATTATCCCACTGAACATATTAAAAAAATCGAAATAGCAACAATTCTTCTTTATACAGGCATAGGATTTATATTGTTGACTATTGCACTTACAATTGCCTTTATACCAATAAATCAAATTTCAAAACCACTTCAACATCTTGTAAAATTTACCAACGAATTGGTTAATCATGATTTTCACATCCCCGAAACAAACTTAAATAACTTGTATTTAATCTCCTCAAAATCCAGTGATGAAGTTGGACAGCTTTCAGAGGCATTTCTAACCATGCAATTTTCACTTTCGCAGTATATTATTGACCTTCGAAATACAACCATTGCCAAAGAAAGTATGGAGGGGCAATTACGGATTGCCAATGCGATTCAGATGAACATGATCCCCAAAAAATTCCATACCCTACCTGATAACAAAATTTTCAATATTTACGGAACAATGTTACCGGCTAAAGAAGTTGGTGGCGACTTGTTCAATTTTTTTATGATTGACGACGAACACCTTGGTTTTACCATTGGAGATGTGTCAGATAAAGGAATACCGGCAGCACTTTTTATGGCCATGACCAACACACTCATCAAAGCTATTGCCTTAAGTGGATTGAGCCCTGCTGAGGTTTTATACAAAGCCAATAACGAGTTATGTAAAGAAAATGATCAATGCATGTTTGTTACCCTTGTATTTGGTATACTAAACACTAAAACAGGAGCAGTAGAATTCGCCAATGCCGGTCACAACCCGTTCATTGTAATGAAATCTGATTGCAGCGCTGAATATAAAAAGATGTCGCCCGGCATGGTTTTAGCCGCTTTCGAAAATATAACTTTTACAAATGAGCAGTTTACTTTAAATCTGAACGACACCATTTTTTTGTACACCGATGGGGTCACCGAGGCTATGAACAAACAACATATACTTTTTGGAGAACACCGTTTACTGGAGATCGTTGGAGAGTTGGGCGAACTACCATTACCTGATTTGATAAACAGCACGCTAAATCGTCTTGACAGCTTTGTGGATGGATACGAACAATCAGACGATATTACCATTTTAGCATTAAGATTTCTTGCATCTCAACAATTAAATTAATATGAATCACTAATCAAAAAATTAAAATTATGATTACTAATGAAATTGGCTTAAATGCCGGGAAAATCTGGACTTTTCTTAACGAAAAGGGAGATCATTCTGTAAAAGATTTGATTAAAAAAATAAAATTATCAACTGCCGATTTTTACATGGCAGTAGGTTGGCTGGCAAGGGAAGGAAAAGTAAACCAATATGAACAAGAAGGAATAATGATGATTGGATTAAGATAAGCAATTCTTCCATTTTACCAACAACTTAAGGGTTTATGCCGACTGCAATTCAACAAGCAGTACCTGACTCCGGAGCGAAAATGACTAACGCTCCGGAGTGGGTTATTATACCAGTTTGTAGTTCTATTCAGCCATTCCATTTCACATATCCTTTGCCTAAGCTCATATTCATGCGTTTTCATTCCTCACAAACCTTGTAAGCAAACTTTCCAAACCAAACTTGACTTTAAAGACAGGCACAATCTAGTTTTGTATCAATAATAGTCATCCCCACAACTAAAATACACAAAACACCCCATTTTAAAATCAATTTTACACAATAGGTAAATAAATGCAGCATTTTAATACTATTCTCTAATTTATTTTAACTATTTGTTAATTCGCAAATAATTAAATTCCAGAACAGGGGTCAATTCAACTTTTTTATCAATTTTTGAACCGTAATATAATAATTATAGGGGGTGAAATTATAATTTCATATATATTTTCAAAATAGATACCAAATTAATAGGGGGTTTGTAATAAAATATAAAAATTCTAATTAAAAAACAATCAGATGAAGAAAAATTACTTAATGGCAGCAAACATGCTCCTGGCACTCTTTTTAAACTTCGGTGGTCAGGCTCAGGAGTGGACGACCGGTATCGACATTTATAGCAGTTATGTCTGGAGGGGAACAAAATTTGGATCCGGACCGGCTTTCCAGCCATCCGTTGAGTATAATACCGGCAGATTTGTCATGGGTGCATGGGGTTCATTCAATGCCTCTGACAACGAATCACCGGAAGCGGACATTTATGCCAGCTACACCATCGATCTGAGCGAAACAGCGTCTCTAATGCTTACACTCACCGACTACTATTTTCCAGGATACAGCTGGTTTAAAGCAGAGTCTCACTATCTGGAACCTATGTTAAGCATTAAAATGGGACAACTTACGCTTACCGGGGCCTACATGATGAACAACAGTGAAGGAGACACTTATCTTGAAGCTGGTTACCAGGCGGGTTCGGTCAATTTGTTTGCAGGTGCTGGTGACGGGGCATATACCAGCAACAGTAAATTCAACCTATGCAACATCGGCATTGGCACCTCCAAAGAGCTGAAAATTAATGATGTATTTTCTATTCCTGTCTCAGGAGCAATCATTCTAAATCCCTCTTCCGAGCAGTTTTTTATTACAGCAGGAATTTCTTTCTAAGGATGAGATATTTAACCAAAAACAAAAATGTATCACTAAAAACTGACAAAGATGAAACGAACATGACGATTCATAACACCCAAAAAAATTGGATTAAAATTATGCGAGTTCCATCTTATATACCTTAATCAATAAATAATTTTAATAAAATGAAAAAAATTGAAGCCATTATCCGCAAGACCAAATTCGAAGAGGTTTGGGAGGCACTGAACGAAGCAGGTATAGAATTTTTCTCTTACTGGGATGTACGCGGCGTAGGCCAGGCCCGGGAGGAAAGAATTTATCGGGGAATTGTTTATAATACCAGTACCATTCAACGCACCATACTCTCCATCATTGTACGCGATAAAAATGTTGAAAAAACTGTTCAGGCTATCCTAACAGCTGCACAAACCGGTGAGATCGGCGATGGAAGAATTTTCATTACTCCTATCGAAGGATCGTATCGTATCCGGACTGGCGAAAAAGGAGATGAATCGCTTTATATTAAAGGGAAAGAAGAATAACAGAAACTAAAAAATAGAAAACAATGGAAGAATTAACAATCTCAATAAACAATATCTGGATTTTGGTGGCAACCTTTCTTGTCATGTTCATGCAACCCGGATTTGCCATGGTGGAAGCGGGATTCACACGCTCCAAAAACACGGCGAACATTTTAACTAAAAACTTAATGGATTTTGCTCTCGGTTCGGTTATTTTCTGGGCAATTGGTTACAGTTTGATGTATGGCGACTCCATTGGTGGGATCATTGGAGTGCCTTCACTTTTTTTCAACGACAACGGGATTGGCGATTATGCCCATAAGACCGATCTGATGTTCCAAACGGTATTTGCAGCCACAGCTGCTACTATTGTCTCAGGAGCGGTAGCCGAGCGCGCAAAATTCAATGCTTATTTAATCTTTACTGTAGTAATTACGTTATGTATTTATCCCATTTCAGGACATTGGAAGTGGGGAGGTGGCTGGCTCGACCAGTTAGGATTTCACGATTTCGCAGGCTCGACACTGGTACACTCGGTGGGTGCCTGGCTGGGACTGGCCGGGGCCATTCTACTTGGTCCGAGAACAGGAAAATATGTAAAAGGAAAAGCGAAAGCCATTCCCGGACACAACCTGACCTTTGCTGCTCTTGGAGTATTTATTCTCTGGTTTGGTTGGTTTGGATTTAACCCTGGTTCACAACTGGCTGCTGCCGGCAATGTTAATACCCTGGCCATTGCCCACATAGCACTTACTACCAACCTGGCGGCGGCAGGAGGAGCAATTGCTGCCCTTTTCGTTTCCTGGTGGAGGTATAAACGTCCGGCATTATCCCTGGCATTAAACGGAGTATTAGCCGGATTGGTAGCCATAACTGCAGGAGCTGACATCATCAGCCCCGGAGGCGCATTGATCATTGGCCTGTGCGCCGGAACAATCCTGGTGTTCAGTGTGGAAATAATCGATCAGAAATTCCGGATCGATGATCCGGTAGGCGCAGTTTCTGTTCATGGTGTGTGCGGAGTGTTCGGAACCCTTGCGGTGGGACTTTTTGCCACCGATAAAGGCTGGTTCTACGGAGGAGGATATAAAATGCTCCTGACTCAGCTTGTCGGGGTGGCAGCAGTCTTTGCCTGGTCTTTCGGAATGGGATTGATCCTTTTTAAAGCCATAAAAATTACCATCGGATTACGCGTTACTAAACGAATTGAAGAAGAAGGCCTCGATGTTTATGAACATGGCGAAAACGCCTATAATTAAAGTCTGTACCTGTCAATAAGGGCTTGCCTTTAAAGGGCATGCCCTTTTTTTCCCATCAACTCATCGCACCCGTAGTGATGCAAAAAAATGATTAAAACAAAGTACCATAATCACCATTTACTCAGGAAGAGTTCTAAATTTGCCCCGGAATAAAAAATGATTAGCAGATGAATACATGGTTTGAATGTAAAGTGAAATATCAGAAAATTTCTGAAAGCGGAAAAGAGTTTATGGTGACAGAAAATTATCTGCTTGATGCAGTATCCTTTACCGATGCAGAAACAAGAATCTTTACACAAATGGAGCAAATGGTCAGAGGTGAATTCTCGGTTATGGATATTAAAAAATCCAGAATCGGGGAAGTATTCCCTTATGAATCAGGAGAATGGTGGTTTAAGGCAACTATTAACCTGGTTACCATTGATGAAGAAGCCGGTAAGGAAAAAAAACTCCGCACCATTTATCTGATCATGGCCGATGATATCAGGCAGGCCTTAGACCGACTCGAAGAAAGCTTATCTTTCCTGGTTATTCCTTATGTGGTATCCTCACTGGCTGTAAGCACAATTATGGATGTTTTCCCATATGTCCCCGGAGAAACAGCTGTACCGGAAGGATTTAAACCGGTAAATGATGGAATGCATGACCAGGATTAACCTGTTCTTAAATTTTTATTTGATTCGTAATTCTCCCTAATTTTTTGTATTTTCGTTACCATACTTTTAAAATCATAATCAGAAAACGAAGATGTTTTTATAATCAAAAAAATGACAAATACAACCAACAAGGGTTGGTCAAATATGAAAACACGACTAAAGTTCAACTACATATTTATCTGATTTACAAGGCATGAATTTAATTGCACACGCATGAAAAACGATGAAAAACATTCACCTAAAAACGGGAAGAAAGATCGCAGGGAGATGATCCAATATATTAACCTACAACTGGCGGCACTCGGGCAACCTTTATTCATGGATGAAAAAGAAGAAGGAGCAAAACTGGCCAATGCCCGGTTTATTTCCCTTACGGGAGGATTAATCAACAGTTTCAGAGAAAAAGCCAGGTTATTGTCAGGGCATCTTTCTCCCGTTGATAAACGCATTCAGGATTTTATTGATGATTATTTAAAAGATCTCAATTTTCCCAAACCTTACCGGTTACCTCATGCGACACTGGTTTTAAATCAACCCGGCATGGCCAGGGAAGTCAGCCTGCCGGCAAACGGCGATGTGTTCACCAATAAGCTTGTGAGTTCCTACCGGCTGAAACAGGGGATTTTAAACAACCCCGCAGCCGATAAACGAACAACCCAGGGGACTTTTCATATTGTTGAGGGTGGACTTCCTGTTGCTCACGATAAAAAGGAGGTTCCCAAAATTGCATTTGCCCATATGTTGCATGAGGCTTTGCGTCCTTCCGATGAGATGAACACGCTACCTTTCACAGCAAATCAGAAAAAGAAAGCAAAAACCATGGTTTCGTTGCTGCTCAGACCGGTAGTATGCCCTGAAGTAAAGGGAGTCATGAGCGAAAAAAGTATGGAAATACGCTTTTTTGCTCCAGGATGCCTGGTCAGTAATCTCGATTTTGTGGAAACCATTTTTGGCAATGCCGGTGATCACAACCTCTCGGAAAACGATGCAGCTCTTGATATCGATCACTGGACAGGACATACGGGTTGTATCATTCTGGCGCCCCACCTGACCCAACTAAAAAAGAAAGACATGGGTATGCCTCACTTTGATGACGCAACCGAACGACAACGACACGACGGTATGTGCTGGACCAATGAAAACGAACTTTATAACGACGGAAACGCCTTTAAAGTGACCTGTCGTGACGACCGGGGAGTGGTGGTAACCCTAATTGCCGATAACTACTACGGCTATTCGAAAAAGGAAATTAAAACCCAAATCAGTTACTCCGCTAACCTTTACGGACTGGTCGAAGAAGAACATGCCGGTGGAGCCATTGCTTTCCCCTGCGGAAATATGGGAGAGAACATTTACGGAGAAGCTTTCTCTGAAAAATTTAATTTTAAATATACATTCGAAGAAGTAAAAACACTCCTCGCCGGGGATATTAACGTACTGCCTGAAAATTATGCCATTGACAAAAAATATCCCGACATTGTATTGATCCCTGAACATGCAGACATTGAAATTGAAAAGGGAACAATAAGCTGGATGCATGAAGGGGAAAAGCAAAAATTGAAACTTTCCCCCCAAAAAACATACGTTCACCCCACCGGCCATAAATTTCAGCTGGTGAAACATCCGGAACAACAATTATGGCGCATCATCAACACTGCACCTGAAGGAATGTTTTGCCATAAACCATCAACTGTCTCCGGAGGTGGAAAATCGGAAATTTCAAAATCAATGCAAAATGCCATCAAATATGGCTCATTCTTTATTCAGAATCTGGAGAAAGATTCGGAAATGGTAGACATGCTTATCCATTATGACTATTCCGACAGGTGGAAAAATAAACATCCCAATGCCAGGCCTTCCAGACCTTTCCTAAGCCCTCTCCGAACTCTGGGATCGGCAGTAAAACTGCTTACACCTTCCTATCAGTATACCGATGCTTACAACCAATTCCTGGAAAAAATCCCCATTCACGTGAAAACACTCGCCCTGTATATCAAACGAATGTACAGAACCCAACAGGACCAAGGCTCGTGGAAAGAATTCCTGAATGTGGAAATTGTTAACGGAAGAAACGGAAATGCTTTACGCTATAAACATAATAAGATTATTGCCAGTTATGTACGCATCGGTTTCAATCCGGAAGGAAAATGGTTCCTGCATAAATTGCGTTCCGATTTTATCCCTTCCAGGAAAATTCAAATGGAGGATGATATTACTGCATCCATCACAATACCTGCGAACCAACTGGAAAATTTAAACCCAGAGTATAAAAATAAAAGTGTTAAACTGGTAACCAACTGTGAGAGCTACCTTTTTCAAAGGCCTGATGATGCCATCATCAGAGGATATGACAAGGAAGCTGAAGAGGATATTGTACGCAATAATACCTTTCTCACCAACTATGAACCCCTTAACCACAAAGATGCTATTGAGCTTTATGAAGACGCCATACATTACGAAGAATATACCCAACCTGTAAAAGACCTGATTAAAAAAGTAGCGGAAAACCCAAAAGAATGCTATTTTGCGGCTCCATCACACCCCCGGCTCGTGGATGGGAAACCAACCAACAATCCGCGCTACCTGCAACGAAACTGGTTTAAAAATGAAAACCAGGAATATCATCTGGCTGAATTAGGTGTTCGTTTATATAGGAAGATACCCAACACCAAACCTGTATACTTCCCTGTTAACGCCGTTCTGCCAGGAAGAAGAAACAATCCTTCCGAACCCGAAAAAGGTATCCGGCCATTAAGTGTCTATAATCCTATTCATTATCAGGAAATCCCCGAACTGTTCATGGATTTCATTTGCAGTCTGACAGGAAAATCCCCATCCACAACAGGAGCCGGATCAGAAGGAGCACTCACCAAGGGTCCTTTCAACATGTTAGTACCTACAACCGATCTGAATAATGCCCTGCTATCCTATATCCTTTCAGAATACGAGGGATTTACTTCCGCAGCAGGTTATATCGGAAAAAATAAACGCTTCGACCACGACATCAGCATCCTCATCCCGGAAATATGGGCCAGACTGGAACCGGAAGACAGGGATGCCAAAAATCTTATCGAAAATAATTGCCTCGATAAACTGGAGGATTTTGAACTCAACGGAGAAAAAATATTGGCCAGTCGCCTGGGGTACCGGATTAACAAGAATTTTGCATTCCGGTGTATGAATAAACTCTTTGACGAACCATTGGAAGTGTTCAACGAAAAAATGTTAAAACCGGAACTTCAAAGTATGGAAGATTACGTTGACGGAATAAAAAATATTGTTGAAGCACAACAAAAAGTTGCGCTGCAATATTTCGCCGAAGGTAGTGTCAACGCAGCTATCCCTCCATTGAAAATCCTCTTGCACATCATGGCATACGGACATTACAACGGAAAGGAGATCAGCCATCCGGAACTGCGGAAAGAATTTGAAAGAGACTATGTGATCCAAACAAATTGGTATAAAGACAGGCTAAAACTAAAACAGGAAAAAGATAGTAATTTCCTGAAAAAACAGATCCAATACCTGAATGACTTTATCGCAGAAGAAACAAACCAGTCGCTCGTTGAAACCATGCACATTACCAAGCGCCTGAAGACTGTTAAAAACCGTCTTGAATTTGTTGAATCCAATGAATATCTTGAACAGCTGACGGGTACAATTGGTGCCGATCCCCTTTTCAAAGGATAAAAAAAAACGACCTGCCGGTATTTCGACAGGTCGCTTTTTTCTTTCAAAAAATCAAAGATTGATCAATACCTTATAGAAATTAAATTCATCCCGGAGAATGGGATCAAACTGGTAATAAGCGACAGCAATCCGGCAAATATCCTGAATACATTCATAAATATCTGCCACCTCTTTTTGAGCATGATTGTTGAGTTCATTTTCGCTCTCAAGTGTTTCAAAACATTTCCGGTAATGGATGATCTGCCTGGCAGCATCTTTTATCTTATCAAACAAAAAATCAGGAACACCTTTTTGAACAATCTTCTCCCGGGTTTCTTCATCCAGATTTTCCGAAAAAGTGATTAAAAACTTATATAAACTCAGATGATCGCCATTTTTTGCATCACTGAAGTATTCATTATAACCCAATTTTTGAAAGACATCCTTTAAAAAAGATTTATCCTTTTTAAAATCAACTTTCAATACCGCCCGGAGGATCTTTATACTTTGCAAACCTGAGATTAAAAGTTCATGCCATTCACGATACCTTTTATCGTCAATGCTGTCCAGGCTTTCAGCATAATATTTCTCAATAACCTCGTTGACCCAATGACTGAGTGAGGCAGCATACTCCGGATCCCACTCCTTGCGAATCCTGGATAGCTCGTAAATATTCTCTCTGAAGGACTTCGCAATCTTCTGACAGGCCAGAATAGTTGCAGTACTTGTAGGACATGTGGTTACAGTTTCCATGTTACAGCTTTTTGATTTTACAGTATAGACAAAACTACCAACTAAATTGGAGAACTCCTTGAAAATGAAAAAAAATATGGAATGTTATACAGTTATGTTGTGTAACAATGTTCCACAACCTTTTTTTGCCATTTACTGCCAAAAATGCTCTTCCAATATTGCTAAAGGTTATTTATGCCTTTTCTTTAATTCGGCAACTACATCTTCGATCCGGAATCCCTTGTAGGAAAGGAGTACAACAAGATGATACAGCAAATCACCGGCTTCATAAATAAAATTCTCATTATCATTGGCCATAGCTCCAATGATAGTTTCCACAGCTTCTTCACCCACTTTTTGTGAAATTTTTGCTGTTCCTTTTTCAAAAAGGGAAGTGGTATAGGATCCGGCAGGCATCTCCTGCCTTCTTTTATCGATGAAGCTCTGAAGATAACTCAGAAACTGCATTTCATTTTCTTTATTTTCTTCTGAAAAACAGGTATCGTTACCGGAATCGCATACCGGTCCGTTGGGTTTTACCTGTATAAGCAGTGCATCCTGACTGCAATCCATTCGGATGGAAAACACATTCAGAAAGTTTCCCGGGGTCACTTCCCTGACCCGGATCCGGTTGTTGGAACGACTGAAAAAAGTGACTTTCCCTGTTGAAACGGTCATTTGTACAGCTTCCCTATTCATCCATCCCAGCATCAAAACCTTTTGTGTGAGATAATCCTGAATAACCGCCGGGACCAATCCATCCCGTTTGTCAAAATTTAATTTTTCAATATTTATGAGCACAGACATAAAAAATTATTCGATTAAAATATAAATTATCTGATCACGATTCCCTTTTCACGTAAGTATGCTTTGAGCACAGGTATAGGTATCTCATTGTAATGAAAGATACTGGCAGCCAATGCTGCATCAGCTTTCCCCCTGGTAAATACATCTTCAAAATGCTCCTTTGTTCCTGCACCTCCTGAGGCAATGATTGGGATTTTTAATGTTTCGGAGAGCCGGGCCAGCTGTTCATTGGCGAATCCATTTTTGGTCCCATCATGATTCATGGAGGTGAACAGGATTTCCCCGGCACCCCGCTCTTCAGCCTCTTTAGCCCACGAAAATAACTCTTTATCCGTAAAAATGCGACCACCATTAACAGTTACTGTCCAGTGATCATTTTCATCTCCCTGTGCGTCAATTGCCACCACCACAAACTGACTTCCAAAACTTTTAACCATCTCATCAATCAGCTGTGGATTCCGCACTGCCGAAGAATTGATGGAAATCTTGTCAGCACCCGCACTGAGCAACCGCTCTGCATCAGCCAGCTCGCTGATCCCTCCCCCTATAGTAAAAGGAATATTCAAATGCCGGGCAATACGCTTGACCAGGTCGACAAAAGTTTTACGGCCTTCATGTGTGGCCGTTATGTCAAGAAATACAAGCTCATCAGCTCCATCAGCAGCATATTTGGCACCCAACTCAACCGGGTCCCCTACTTCTTTAATATCAACAAAATTTATCCCCTTAACGGTTTTCCCATCGCGGATATCCAGACAGGGTATGATTCTTTTTGCAAGCATAAAATTATCTAAATTTAAAGTTTAAAGTCCTTATTTAACTGACCCCTAACATATTAACAATGAATATTATTGTCGGTTTTAAACGACACAGATATTATTGGTTATACTTTTCTATCTCATTCAGACTGATTTTTCCTTCGTAGATAGCTTTGCCGGTAATAACTCCTGAAATGTCCATTTCCGCCAGTTTATAAATATTGTCCATGGAAGCAATTCCCCCACTGGCAATAATTTTCACTCCGGGTAATGCTCCCTGAATTTCGGAATACAAATCAAAAGCAGGACCAGTAAGCATTCCATCACGGCCTATATCGGTAGAAATGACCTGAGTGATCCCCTGCTGATGAAATCCGGCAATAAAATCGACCACAGGCCATTCCGTATTTTCCTGCCAACCGCTCACGGCAATTTTCCCCTCTTTGGCATCAGCACCAAGAATAATTTTTTCACTACCATACTTTTCCAACCATTTGAGAAACACCTCCGGTTCTCTAACAGCAATACTTCCTCCTGTAACCATAGCTGCTCCCGATTTAAAAGCAATTTCCAAATCCTCACCCGATTTTAATCCTCCGCCAAAATCGATGATCAGGTCTGTTCCGGAAGCAATCCTTTCCAATACTTTATAATGTACAATATGTTTCGCTTTGGCACCATCCAAATCTACCAGGTGCAATCTTTTTATACCGGCATCTTCAAACATCCGAGCCACCTCCAGCGGATTTTCATTATAAACGGTTTTCCGGTTATAATCGCCTTGTGAGAGTCTTACGCATTTCCCTCCGATAATATCAATAGCCGGAATAATTTCAATCTTTTTATTCATTTTACTGATTAATCTTTCCCCCTTCTTTGGAATGCTCCAAAATCATTTTCAACACAGTTTGAGCAGTGATTTCACGATTTGCTGCCTGTTCAATAACGATAGATGCAGAGCTGTCGATAACACCATCGGTAACAACCACGTTCCGGCGCACGGGCAGGCAATGCATAAAGCGGGCATGATTTGTCGCTGCCATTTTCTCTTCATTAACAGTCCAGCTAAAGTCCCTGGAAAGAATTTGTCCGTAATGGGTATAGGATGCCCAGTTCTTAGCATAAATAAAATCGGCTCCTTCAAAAGCCTTTTTCTGGTTATATTCTACCTTCACATCTCCCATAAACTCTGGAGCGAGCTCATACCCTTCGGGGTGTGTAACAACCAGTTCATAATCGGTTTCACGCATCCATTCAACAAATGAGTTGGCCACTGCCTGGGGCAGGGCTCTTGGATGGGGAGCCCAGGTCAGCACCACCCTGGGGCGGGTTTTGGTTTTGTATTCTTCTATCGATACCAGGTCGGCAAAACTCTGCAAAGGATGCCGTGTGGCAGCCTCCATACTTACTACCGGTACTCCGGAATAATCAACAAACTGACTCAGAATTCTTTCAGAATAATCCTCCTCTTTGCTGTTAAACCGGGCAAAAGAGCGAACTCCAATGATGTCACAAAACCTGCCAATTACCGGAATGGCCTCCAGCAGGTGTTCAGGCTTATCGCCGTCCATTACTGATCCCAGCTCCGACTCCAGATTCCACCCGTCGTCATTCACATTTAACACCATTGTGTTCATCCCCAAATTCATAGCTGCTTTCTGGGTGCTCAACCGGGTACGTAAACTCGAATTAAAAAACACCAAAACCATAGTTTTGTTCTTTCCCAGATGTTGCCAGGCAAAACGGTCCTTTTTTACTTCAAAGGCCATTTCAACTGCCTTCTTTAGATTGGGAATGTCTTTAACTGATGTGAAGTGCTTCATAAGTCTGTGATTGTAATAAATTATTTAAAATCAAACTAGTACATTATAAGATAGATAATTATAAATTAATCCGGGTCACATTTCCGGCGAGTGCCTTAACTCACATAAAATCTGTTCAGCCTATATTGGCCAGGAAATACCTGGATGTTCGTTTCATTAAAATCCACTATTCGTGATTATCCTGATCTCCATTTAGGCTGATTATTTTCAGAAGCGTCCATCTAACCCGTAATCGTATATTATTCATTTACACTACTTTGGCCTAACCTGTCCATCACCTTCGATGATCCATTTATAACTGGTAAGTTCTTCCAGAGCCATAGGTCCACGGGCATGTAGTTTTTGGGTACTGATGCCGATTTCCGCTCCCAGGCCAAACTGTGCCCCGTCAGTGAACGCAGTAGATGCATTTGAATAGACTGAAGAAGCATCAATCAGTTTACGAAACGTATGAATGCGATCAGGATTTTCAGAGACAATAGCTTCGCTGTGCCTGGAAGAATAGGTATGGATATGATCCAATGCTTCGTCAAATGAATCAACAGTTTTTATAGCCATCTTCAGGGAAAGAAATTCTGTGCCAAAAGACTCTTCTGATGCCGGATAAAGCAGTTCTTCCGGATAAAAACCATGCAATGCACGATAAGCTTTTCCATCGGCAAAAATGATCACTCTTTCTCCGGCAAGCTTTCCGGTTAGGCCCTGCAGGTCACCCAATCGTTTTTCATGAATAACCAGGCAATCGAGGGCATTGCATACCGATGGGCGACGGGTTTTCGCATTGAAGATAATATCCCGCCCTTTCTTCGCGTCACCAAACTCATCGAAATAGGTATGACAAATACCAGCACCGGTTTCAATAACCGGTATGGTGGCATTTTCACGGACAAAATTGATCAAGCCCTGGCTACCCCTGGGAATGATCAGATCAATATACCCATGAGCCTGTAGCATCTCATGCGTCTCTTCCCGGCCGGCAGGAAGCAGTTCTACTGTATGTTCGTCGATGGCATGTTTTTTTAATACCTGATGAATTACATGCACAATGGCAGTATTAGAGTATATTGCATCGCTGCCTCCTTTCAAAACACAGGCATTACCCGATTTCAGGCAAAGTGAAAACACATCAAATGTAACATTTGGCCGGGCTTCATAAATGATGCCAATCACCCCAAACGGAACTGTCACTTTACTTATTTTTAATCCATTCGGACGAACAGTTTCCTTGATGACCCTGCCTGTGGGATTGCATAATTCTGCCACATTCCGGATATCAGAGGCGATATCCCTGATTCGCTCACGGGTAAGTTTCAACCTGTCAAATTTAGGATTATTCCGATCCATCAGCTCCAGATCTTTTTGGTTCTCAGCCAGCATATAATCCGTATCATTTTCCGCCTGGTCAGCCAGGTCGACCAGTACCCTTTTTATGACATCTTCGTCCACCAGGTTGAGCTTCCTCGAAGCTTCAAGCACTTTTTGCAACTGTTTTTCAATCCTCATTTTAATGGGTTGTATTTACATTTTCCAAATACAGATAATCGTAATGAACCAAAGCCTTTTGCTTTCCATGGCTTCTCCCGGGTTCCAGTTTATCGGAACCATATTGAGCTTTTCCCAATCCAATAGTATTTCCCGATTCATCAACAATTTTAATCAGGTCCCCTTTCTTAAAATCATGATCCACGCGAACTATTCCAACAGGCAACAGACTAACTGCCCTGCTCGATGTCAACGCCTGGGAAGCCCCTTCATTAACAACTACTTCCCCTTTAGTAAAACCGTCGGAATAGGCAATCCATTTTTTTACATCGCTGGTTAACTTGGGAGCAGGCTCAAACCAGGTATGCTCGGGAACATCTTTTCCGGTAAGAATTTTGATTAAAATATTTTCTTTAAATCCGTTAGCCAAATGAACACTTATGCCGCTGTTTGCCAGCTTTTTTGCAATTTTCAATTTGGTGAGCATCCCACCCCGGCCAAACTCCGAATGATGGGATGAGATGGCATCTTCAGGAATTTTATCCTCAAGACCTACCATCGGTATCAATGTTGCATTTTCATTTTCCGGGGCATTGTCATAAACCCCGTCAACATTACTTAAAATGATCAGGGCTTCAGAGTTTACCAGAGCAGCAATCAGACCCGAAAGCTCATCGTTATCGGTAAACATCAACTCAGTAATAGAAATTGTATCATTTTCATTTACAATAGGAATTACTCTATTTTCGAGCAAAGTGCTCATGCAATTTTTCATGTTCAGGTAATGCCCCCGGCTCGAGAAATTCTCCTTGGTAGTTAATACCTGAGCACAAATAAGTCCATGTTCATGGAAAAAATCAGAATACCTGCTGATCAGCTTAACCTGTCCAAGTGCTGCCCAAAGCTGTCGTTTCGAAACAGCATCTGTCTTTCGCGAAGGATGTAGAACTGCCCTGCCTGCAGCAACAGCACCAGAGGAAACCAATACGACCTCAACTCCGTTTTTGTGCAAAAATGCCATCTGATCAACCAAATGAGCTATTCGTGCCACATGAAGTGTTCCATCGGGCTTTGCCAGCACATTACTTCCAACTTTTACTGTTATTTTGCCATACCTGAGGTTCATAAAGGCTGTCATAAAATCTTTTATAGTTTATTATAGGAAGCTAAAATCCCCTGAATCACAGATGAACTAAAACCATTATGCTCCATTTCATTTAAACCGGTAATGGTTATTCCCCGTGGCGTAGTCACCTTATCGATCTCTTGCTCAGGATGATTCCCGGCATGAAGGATCAATTCAGCAGCTCCCCTGACGGTTTGGGCTACAACAAGCTGTGCCATTTTAGCCCCAAATCCAATTTCAATCCCCCCCTCCATGGCAGCTCTGATGTACCTTAATGCATAGGCTATCCCGCAAGAAGATAAAGCAGTTGCTGCAGCCATGAGGTCTTCTGGTATTTCTATGGTCCTTCCAAGGTGGTTGAATAGCTCAACCACATCATCACGTTGTATGTTCAATTCTTCGTTTGATGAAATACAGGTTAAGGATTCCTGCAAGGCAATTGCAGTATTTGGCATCACCCTGAAAATGGGAATATCTCTTCCCGCCATCCGGGCCAGGTCATCCAGGCATACCCCGGCTACAATAGATAGGATAACCTTGTCAGAAGATAACAAAGGCTGAATTTCTTTAAGAACGGATTCAATATGCCAGGGCTTTACCGCAACAATGATCATATCGGCATTTCTGACAATATACTGGTTATCAGCAGAAACCTGAACACCACTTTTTTTTATATCCTTCAGAACATCAGGATTGCGATCTGAAACAAATAGATTGGCAGGCTTCGTATAACCCGACTTTACTATTCCCGCCACAATGGCTCCACCCATGTTTCCAACTCCGATGACCCCAATTTTTTTCTTTTCCATTGTATTTAATATTGTATCCTTTTTTGTCATGCTAACCTATTCAGACTGAACCTGAATATGACTCTTGTCCAGGACAAAATAATTATTTATTTTTTTTCAAAGATGCAGAAACTTCATGAAAAGACTGAGCAAACAGGGACAAAAATAAATCTGCCTCCTCTTTCTTCATACTTAATGCGGGCAATAACCGGATCACCTGTTGCCCTGAAACACCTGTAAAAATATGGTGCTTATATAACAACTCCTTCCTGAGGTCAGAAATGGGAAATTGACATTCTATTCCAATCATCAGACCTTTTCCCCTGACCTGAATATCATGACTCATGTTACTGATCTCCTTCATGAGGTAATTCCCGATCAGTTCCGCATTTGCAACCAGCTTTTCCCTTTCAATTACATCGAGTACAGCAATACCGGCAGCACAAGCCAGGTGATTTCCCCCGAAAGTGGTTCCCAGCATCCCCGGCCAGGGTTGAATACCCGGTTGTATTAGAACTCCTCCCATGGGAAATCCATTCCCCATTCCTTTAGCCATAGTGATTATATCAGGCTTGACTGAAGAATACTGATGAGCAAAAAAGCGTCCGGTACGTCCGTAGCCCGACTGGATCTCATCAAGTATCAGCAAACTACCATTTACTCTGGTCAGATTTTTCAATTCTTCCAAAAAGTGAACCTCCGGGATGTTGATACCGCCGATCCCCTGAATCCCTTCAATAATAACAGCTGCAACCTCACCTTTGCGAAGTTCATCAGCAGTGGCCTGTAAATCATTGAACGGAAGAATAATCGCATTATCTGTTGCATTCACCGGAGCAATAATTTTTGGATTGTCGGTTAAAGCTACTGCAGCAGAAGTACGACCATGAAATGCTTTTTTATAACTGATGAATTTTTTCCTCCCGGTTATGAAGGATGCCAGCTTAATCGCATTTTCATTAGCCTCAGCTCCTGAATTGCACAAAAAAAGCTGATAATCGGCATAATCCGACAACTTCCCCAACTTTTCTGCCAGCTCATGCTGCAAAGGATTCTGAACGGAGTTGCTGTAAAAACCGATTTTCTTCAACTGTTCAGAGATCATCGACACATAATGCTCATGACAATGCCCGATGGATATCACGGCATGACCACCGTACATATCGAGGTACTTTTTCCCTTCTGCATCCCAAACATAAGACCCCCGGGCCTTTACCGGAGTAATATCAAATAACGGATAAACATCAAAAAGCTTCATGAAATAATTTTTTATTTAATGTATTAAATTTCCAACCCATAAAAATGAGCCCTTCCCTTGTTCACACGGACTCAGAACCCTGACTGCACTCCGGAGAATTTAAAATGCAACAGGTTTCAGCTTCAAACCGGAAGTTTCTGCCAGTCCAAACATCAGGTTCATGTTTTGCACAGCTTGTCCGGATGCTCCCTTGATCAAATTATCGGTCAGACTTAGAATAAAAAGTTTATCCCGATGCTTTTCCAGATAAAGAATTGCCTTGTTGGTATTCACCACCTGTTTTAATGCAGGATTATTTTCGCTGACTATTACGAATGGATGCCCCTGGTAGTATTCACGGTAAAGAGTCATAGCTTCCCCAACAGATCCGGAGTATTGGGTGTAAGCCGACACAAAAATACCCCGGGGATGGTTGCCCCGAATAGGTATAAAATTGAATCCTTCTGAAAAACCGGATTGCAACTGTCTCAGACTTTGCAGGATTTCTTTTTCATGCTGATGCTGAAACATTTTGTAGGCTGACAGATTATTGTTTCGCCAGCTGAAATGAGATGTTCCGGTAGGTTTTTGACCGGCACCGGTTGATCCGGTGATGGCCTGTACATGAACCTCATTCACCAATAGATTATTCTTTGCCAGAGGAAGTAATGCCAACTGAATACCTGTGGCAAAACATCCCGGATTGGCTATTTTCCCGGCCGTCTTGATGTGCTCACGATTCAGTTCAGGTAATCCATAAATGAATGCATTGCCTTCCCTTTCTATCCTGAAATCATGACTTAAATCAACAACTTTCAGGTGTGCAGGCAGGTTATACTTTTCCATAAACTCCTTCGACTTCCCATGCCCCATGCAAAGAAAGATGACATCAACCTGATCAAATGGGATTGAATCCGTGAAAAACAAATCCGTATCACCCAACAAATCATCATGAACCTGTGTTACAGGATTTCCTGCATTACTGGTACTTTGAACAAACAGGATATCAACCTGCGGATGATTGATCAATATCCGCAATAACTCTCCTGCTGTATACCCGGCTCCACCAATAATTCCAACTTTAACCCTCATCATTATTTTTTCGTCTGTTAAATACATTTATCCAGTTAGGTACTTCAAATTTTCCCATTCACTGCATGGTAAATTTTCAGGGGGTTTGCCAATATTTTAGTAAAACCTTTCACATCATCGGCCGACCAGGCTTTTACCGTTTCGCCGTAGTCGCCAAAACCAGATTTCATCAGGTCATGTTTCGACTCAACTCCCTGCAATTCAAATCGATATGGCTTTAACCGAATAAACACCCTTCCTGAAACATTTTCCTGAGAAGATTCTAAAAAGGTTTCAATATTACGCATGACCGGCTCCTGGTACATGGCCTCATGCAGGAACATCCCATACCAGTTGGCCAGTTGGTCTTTCCAGTATGTCTGCCATTTGGTAAGGGTGTGTTTTTCAAGTAAATGATGAGCTTTGATAATGATCAGAGGAGCAGCAGCCTCAAAACCAATCCTCCCTTTTATCCCAATAATTGTATCGCCCACGTGAACATCTCTTCCAATGGCATATTGGCCGGCAATCTCTTCCAGTGCCTGAATGGCATCAGGTCCATCAGGATAACTCTTTCCATCAATCGATTTAAACTCTCCTTTTTCAAAACCCAATACAATTGTTCTTTCCTCATCCGACACCAACTGACTTGGATAGGCTTCTTCAGGCAAACCTTTATCCGATGTCAGAGTTTCCTTTCCCCCAATGCTGGTTCCCCATATCCCCTGATTAATAGAGTATTGCATTTTTTGAAAATCATCGTCCACACCATGCTTCCTCAGGAAATCAATTTCCTCCTGCCGACTTAACATCAAGTCGCGAATGGGAGTAATAATTTCAATATCAGGAGCAAGAACCTGAAATGTAAGGTCAAACCGAACCTGATCATTACCAGCCCCGGTACTTCCATGAGCTATATATTCTGCGCCTATCTTCTTGGCATAATCGATGGTAGCAATAGCCTGAAAAACACGTTCAGAGCTCACAGAAACCGGATAAGTATTATTACGTAAAATATTTCCATAAACCATAAACCGGATACATTTTTGATAATACTCACCGGTAACATCTAATGTTACATGCTCCTTTGCTCCCAGTAGGAGAGCTTTTTCACCGATCTTCTTCAATTCATCTTCGGAAAAACCACCTGTATTGGCTATGGCAGTATATACTTCAAACCCTTTTTCTTCTTTTAAATACTTGACACAAAAAGAAGTGTCCAGTCCCCCGCTAAAGGCTAATACTAATTTTTTTTTCATTTTATTCATTTGTTTATTTTGAATGGTAATCCCGCTGAAATCGGGAGAACTCAAATCATTTTCGTCCTATTTGTTGGTGACATAAAATGTCATGTTCATATCATCTGTTGATTACATTCTGTTTATCCGGCATGAATAAAACAATCACACCTTTGTCTCTATAAAATATTCCAGGCTATGACAACCCTGCTATCCAATTCAAACAAAACGAATGACTTTTTCCTTTTAAGTCTGTTTTTATTCGATTGCTCTTCCCACTCTTGAATTTGAAGTCCTGTCACTCGTCATGATTACTTTTCGTCATTTCGGTTTTTTGTATTTTGAATCCATTTTTAGGTTTCAATTTCTGGATCACTTCCAGTAAACTGCGCTTGCGGATACTGCTTCCGTTTTTAGCTGTCTTTTCCCAGGCAGGGTCATATAGCATTCCGGTACACAAACACTTCGTCCGGTTCATACGTTCCAGAATATCATAATTAACACACCCTTTGCAGCCATTCCAGAATTGATCATCATCGGTCAATTCCGAAAATGTAACCGGTCGATACCCTAGCTCATGATTTATTTTCATTACAGCTAAACCGGTAGTCAGCCCAAAAATTTTTGCATTTGGATATGTTTTCCTAGACAACTGAAAAGCTTTCTTTTTGATTTCTTTAGCCAATCCAACTCCCCTGTACTCAGGAACTACAATCAGCCCCGAATTAGCCACAAACCCTTTATTCCCCCAGGTTTCAATATAACAAAATCCGGCAAATTGCTCTCCTTCAAGCGCAACAATCGCCTTCCCTTCATTCATTTTTGCCATTAAATACTCATCTGAACGCCTGGCAATACCTGTACCCCGCTGTTTAGAAGCCAGATCAATGGCATCATTGATCTCCTGAACATACTTAATATGTTTCTCAGAAGCAACCTCAACCTTTATTTTCTTTAAATCTTTCATCTCATTACAATTGCTTATCTTCTCAGATATTTACCTCATTATTATCGCTCTGTTTTACAATTTGTTCTTCAGTTTTGGAATGATGGCAACCAGGGCATTCTTTAAATCATTATGCGTAGTACCTTCCCGCCTGACAATCAACACCGTATCATCTCCGGCTACAGTACCCAGAATTTCCCATTGGCGGGCACTGTCAATCACCGCCGCAATAGTATTCGCATACCCTGGCAACGTTTTAATAACAGCCAGGTTCCCGGAAAATTCTATTCCCTTAAAACCTTCAGCTAAAAAATTATCGTTCGATCTGACCACTGTAGTGTCGCCCTGACCACTATCGGGAATGATGTAAATATAACCACTTAACGGATGAGGCACCTTGGCCACCTGCAGGAATTTCAGATCGCGCGACAAAGTGGCCTGTGTCAGATCAAATCCCTTGATCTTCAGGGCGGCTAAAATCTCTTCCTGACTATGCACATTTCCTTTGGCAATTATTTTTCTGACTTCAAGCTGACGCTGTACACGGTTTTTCATTCCTGTAATTAATTTTAAAAAATGATTCTCTTTCCTTCTCTTGTAAACATCTTCAATATGAATAAAAATTCAAATTCAATGCAAAAATATACATTTTTTATTTTTGACCTCTTTTTATCAGGAAATATTTCTAATTTTGCGTAAAATATGTCATAAAAATTCACAATATCTTTTATGGGAAACAATACCGGAACGAAGTTTTTGTGCAGTATAAAACAAAGGAATGCGTTTGAACCCAATTTGGGGCAAGCGCATTTTTTTTAAGACTTACATAAATGTTGAAAGTGAAACAAGCAAGACTAACCCTGGAAGATGGGACTATCTTCACGGGGAAATCATTTGGAAGTGAAAAATCTACATCCGGGGAAGTAGTTTTTTACACAGCCATGACAGGATATCCGGAAAGCCTGACTGATCCTTCCTACTCTGGCCAATTGCTGGTGTCAACTTACCCAATGATTGGCAATTATGGTGTTCCCGGATGGAAAACAGAAGGGGGTTTATCACGATTTTTTGAATCACACAAGCTGCATATCAGCGGATTGATTATTGCTGATTACTCCTTTGAGTTCAGTCATTGGAATGCAGAAAAAAGTTTGTCAGACTGGCTAAGGGAATATCAGATTCCAGGAATTTTTGATATCGACACACGTGCCTTAACAAAAATTTTACGTGAAAAAGGTTCTATGCTCGGGAAGATTGAATTTGAAGAAGAGCTGAAAACATTTTACGACCCCAACAAGGAGAATCTGGTAGCCAAAGTGAGTTGTACAAAACGTGAAGTATACGGGGAAGGCAGCCTACGGGTTGTGCTCATTGACTGTGGAGTAAAAAACAATATTATTCGTTGCTTGTTAAAACGGGATGCGACGGTGATCAGGGTACCATGGAATTATGATTTTACCCGGGAAGAATACGATGGCGTTTTCATTTCGAATGGCCCGGGAGACCCCTCCAGTTGTGGTGAAACCATCGAAATCATTCAAAAAATTCTGCAGGATAACAAACCAATTATGGGAATTTGCCTGGGGAATCAATTGCTGGCACGTGCCGCAGGAGGAGAAACCTTTAAGCTTAAATACGGACATCGAAGTCATAATCAACCGGTACTGTTAAATGGAACCGACCGTTGCTTCATCACTTCTCAAAATCATGGCTATGCGGTTGTCACCGAATCTCTTCCGCAAGACTGGGAGCCGCTTTTTACCAACGCAAATGATCATACCAACGAGGGAATAAAACATAAATTCAAACCCTTTTTCTCCACACAGTTTCATCCGGAAGCTGCAAGCGGTCCGACAGATACAGAATTTCTGTTTGACGAATTTATTCAGAATATCAAGAAAGCAAAACAATGAGCATGACAAGTTTAATACAAACGAAAATGATTAAAATATATGTGAATTTCATCTTATATTTTAAACATTTAACACTTTGAATAAGATGAATCAAGAAATTAAAAAAGCAATCATCCTGGGCTCAGGAGCTTTAAAAATTGGAGAAGCAGGAGAATTCGATTATTCCGGATCACAAGCCTTGAAAGCTTTGAAGGAAGAAGGGGTGGAGACCGTACTGATCAATCCAAATATTGCCACGATCCAAACATCAGAAGATATAGCCGATAAAATTTATTTTCTTCCGGTTACCCCATTCTTTGTGGAAGAGGTCATCAAAAAAGAAAAACCTCAGGGTATATTGCTCGCATTTGGAGGACAAACTGCCCTAAATTGTGGCGTCACGCTCTTCGAAACGGGTGTGCTGGCAAAATATAGCGTTGAAGTAGTAGGAACACCGGTACAGTCGATCATTGATACAGAAGACCGTGATATTTTCCGAAAAATGCTGGATGAAATTGGCGTAAAAACGCCCCAGAGTAATGCCGCTATAAACATGGCAGATGCAAAAATTGCAGCACAAAAAATTGGATTTCCTATTATCATCAGGGCAGCCTATACCCTTGGAGGATTGGGTAGTGGATTTTGTGAAAACGAGAATGAACTGGAATTACTGGCAGCAAAAGCCTTTTCCTATTCACCACAAATACTAATCGAAGAATCGATCAAAGGATGGAAGGAAGTGGAATACGAAGTTGTCCGCGATCGCTTCAACAATTGTATCACCGTATGTAATATGGAAAATTTCGACCCGTTAGGCATACATACAGGGGAAAGTATTGTTGTCGCTCCCTCCCAAACCTTATCCAATGCAGAATACCATAAACTCAGAGAGATATCCATAAAAATCATCCGCCGCGTGGGAGTAATCGGCGAATGTAACGTTCAATTTGCCCTAGACCCCTACTCGGAAGATTACCGTGTCATTGAAGTGAACGCACGACTTTCCCGTTCATCAGCGCTGGCCTCAAAGGCAACAGGCTATCCACTTGCCTTCGTGGCTGCTAAACTCGGCCTGGGTTATGGCCTGCACCAACTGAGAAATTCCGTAACAAAAATAACCACTGCTGCATTTGAACCTGCCCTTGACTACTGTGTAGTGAAAATTCCACGCTGGGACCTGAATAAATTTTTCGGCGTCTCAAAAAATATTGGAAGCTCCATGAAAAGCGTTGGGGAAATTATGGCGATCGGACGAACATTTGAAGAGGCTATCCAAAAGGGAATAAGAATGGTAGGCCTTGGAATGCACGGATTCGTTGGCAACAGAGAAGAAATAAATCTGGAAGAAATTGAAACCGAGCTCGCCCACCCAACTGACAGAAGAATTTTTGCCATTGCTGAAGCTTTTAACCGGAACTATACGATTGAAGACATCTATGAAAAAACAAAAATTGACCGCTGGTTTCTTTACCGCCTCAAAAATATTTATAATATCAAAAGGGAACTGGAACAGGTTTCACAACTCGAAGAGCTGCCAGTACACCTGCTGAAACTCGCAAAAAAAACCGGATTTTCTGATTTCCAGATCGCACGTATCATCCTGGATAATCCCGGAGAGAAGGTTCAGGAAGATTCACTGAAAGTCAGAGAAATCAGAAAAAGCCAGGGGATAACCCCATATGTAAAACAGATAGATACCCTGGCCGGCGAGTACCCTGCCCTCACCAACTACCTCTACCTGACCTATAACGGCAGCGAAAACGATATTTCCTACCTGGGCGACCATAAATCAGTGATTGTGCTGGGATCTGGAGCATACCGCATCGGCAGCTCGGTTGAGTTCGACTGGTGTAGCGTGAATGCCATCCAAACTATAAAAAAAGAAAATTACAGGTCGGTAATGATCAATTACAACCCGGAAACAGTAAGTACCGATTACGACACATGCGATCGACTTTACTTCGATGAACTCACCTTTGAACGGGTAATGGATATCATCGAACTTGAGAATCCACATGGCGTGATTATCTCTATGGGAGGGCAAATTCCGAACAACCTGGCCATGAAGCTCTACCACCAAAATGTACCTGTGTTGGGAACCTCTCCGGTAAATATTGACAACGCTGAAGACAGAGAGAAATTTTCATCCCTGCTCGATAAACTGGGAGTAGATCAACCCCGTTGGGCAAAGCTTTCAACCTTCGAAGAGATTCATAAATTCATCAGGGAGGTAGGATACCCTGTCTTGATCCGCCCGTCCTATGTCCTTTCAGGCGCTGCCATGAATGTGGTTTCCAATCCCGATCAACTGGAGCAATTCCTCGAGCTGGCTGCAACAGTATCAAAAGAACACCCCGTTGTGGTAACTGAGTTTATTGAAGAAGCGAAGGAAATAGAAATGGATGCTGTAGCCAGAAACGGAAATATTATTGCCTATGCCATTTCTGAACACGTAGAATTTGCCGGAGTACATTCAGGTGACGCTACCATCGTATTTCCACCCCAAAAACTCTATGTGGAAACCATTCGAAGAATAAAAAGAATTGCACGGAATATAGCACAAGGACTGGAGATAACCGGACCATTCAATATGCAATTCCTGGCAAAAGACAACGATATAAAAGTGATTGAATGCAACCTGAGAGCATCCAGAAGCTTCCCTTTTGTTTCGAAGGTTATGAAGCTGAACCTGATTGATATTGCTGTTAAAGTTATGCTGGGTGTACCGGTTGAAAAACCCGACAAATCGCTTTTCGAACTGGATTATATTGGGGTTAAAGCTCCTCAGTTTTCATTTGCCCGGTTACTGAATGCTGATCCTGTACTGGGAGTCGATATGGCATCAACCGGCGAAGTGGGATGTATTGGAGAAAATTATTACGAGGCAATCCTGAAAGCAATGCTCTCGGTAGGATACAAAATCCCGGTAAACAATGTACTCATTTCTTCCGGTCCCTCCCGATCGAAAGCTGAACTGCTGAATAGCGCTAAGTTGATGCAGGAAAAAGGATTCAACCTCTATGCCAGCGAAGGAACTCACCGGTTTCTGTATGAAAACGGAGTGAAAAATACCCTGCTCTACTGGCCGGATGAAGAAGACCGGCATCCCAATATTATTGAATATATAAAAAAGAAGAAAATTGACCTGGTGATTAATATCCCCAAGAATTATACCAAAAGGGAGCTAAAAAACGGGTACAAAATCAGAAGAAATGCTATCGACTTTAATGTACCACTGATCACTAATTCAAGGGTTGCCAGTGCATTTATTTATGCCATCTGTAAATATGACCTGAATCAATTGCCTATTAAAAGTTGGGATCAGTATTAATCCGATGGCATAAAAAACTATGCCAATTTGGTCTTCAGCAGGGCAATATCCAGCACATCCATAATGGTATTTACATAATGAAACCTCAATCCTTTTAGGTACTCATCCTTAATTTCCTCCAGGTTTCTTCTATTTTCTGCTGACAGGATAATTTCAGTAATCCCCGCCCGCTTGGCTGCCAGGATTTTCTCCTTAATGCCTCCTACAGGAAGCACCTTCCCCCGCAGGGTGATTTCTCCGGTCATGGCCAGGTTCTTTTTCACCTTACGATGAGTGAAGGCTGAAGCAATAGAAGTTACCATGGTTACACCTGCCGATGGTCCATCCTTGGGAATGGCTCCTTCCGGAACATGAACATGCACATTCCAGCTGGCAAATAGTTCAGGGTCAATATCCAACTTTTCGGCATGCGATTTTAGGTATTCATGTGCCAGCACGGCCGACTCTTTCATAACATCGCCCAGATTGCCGGTAAGAGTAAGCGTTCCCTTCCCTTTACTTAAACTACTTTCCACAAATAGAATCTCACCTCCTGTTGCCGTCCAGGCAAGTCCGGTAACTACACCAATAAACTCATTCCCCTGATACTTTTCTTTGGTGTACTCAACTACTCCCAGGTATTCACGAATATCTTCAGCTGTAATTCTCTTGTTGAATGGTTCTTCAAAAGCAATTTTTTTTGCCACACGACGAATCACTTTGGCTATTTTTTTATCCAGCTCCCTCACTCCCGATTCCCGGGTATACCCGTCAATAATGATTTCAATAATTTTTTTGGGAAAAACAAGATCACTCTTTTTCAAGCCATGTTTTTTCAACTGCCTGGGAATCAAATGACGTTTGGCAATTTCATATTTTTCTTCTACGAGATATCCACTCACCTCAATCAGTTCAAGCCGGTCGCGCAGAGGAGGAGCAATGGTGCTCAGCGTGTTCGCAGTTGCAATGAACAGCACACGGGACAGATCAAAATCGTTTTCTACATAATTATCATGGAATTCCGAATTTTGCTCCGGATCGAGTACCTCAAGCAATGCCGACGCCGGATCCCCGTGAAACTGCCTGGAAACTTTATCGATTTCATCAAGAACAAAAACCGGATTGGATGTCTTCACTTTTTTAATGTTCTGAATAATCCTGCCTGGCATGGCGCCAATGTACGTCTTCCTGTGGCCTCTGATTTCCGACTCATCGTGTAATCCGCCGAGGCTCATTCTTACAAATTTTCTTTCCAGCGCCCTTGCAATTGATTTTCCCAAAGAGGTTTTTCCCACTCCGGGAGGACCATAAAGGCAAAGGATAGGCGACTTCATATCATTCTTTAGCTTAAGTACAGCCAGGTGTTCCAAAATGCGTTCCTTTACCTTCTCCAGTCCATAATGATCTTCATCCAACACCTTTTGAGCATTTTTCAAATCAAAATTATCAAGTGTGTACTCATTCCAGGGGAGCTCAACCAATGTCTGACAATAAGAAAACTGAACTGAATATTCCCCGGCCGCAGGATTTAAACGATGCAGTTTTTCAACCTCTTTCTCAAAAAAACGGGCTACTTCCTTTGACCATTTTTTCTCTTTCCCCTTTTGTTTTAAATCTTTGATCTCCTGTTCCAAAGGGTTCCCTCCCAGCTCATCCTGAATAGTTTTCATCTGCTGGTTGAGCATAAACTCACGCTGCTGGCGGTCCAGATCAGTTTTTACCTTTTTCTGAATATCATTTTTTAATTCCAGCATCTGAACCTCTTTTACCAGGTAACTGATTGCCTGTACCCCTCGGTCTTTAAGACCTCCAATCTCTAGCAAGTTCTGTTTGTCCTTCACATTCAAATCGGTGTTGGAACAGATAAAATTAATCAGGAAAGTTGAGTTTTCAATATTCTTAACAGCAAAGGTAGCCTCCGGAGGCACATTGGCTGAGAACTGGGCAATCTTAATAGAGAGATCCTTCAATGACCCAACAATCGCATTGAACTCCGTATCATTTTGGGGTGAAAGATCAACCAAGGGCTCAACCGTTGCCTTAAAGTAAGGATCGTGGGAAACAAACTCGCGAATCGCATACCTCCTTTTTCCCTGAATAATAACTGAGGTAGAACCATCTGGCATTTCAAGAATTTTTAATATCTCTGCCACGGTTCCCACCGAAAAGAGATCTTCTGTTGATGGATCATCAATAGTATAATCCTTCTGGGCAAGAGTTCCCAACAAACGGCTTCCCCGATAAACATCCTGAACCAGCTGAAGTGATTTCTTCCGTCCTACATTGATAGGCAAAACAACACCCGGGAAAAGAACGGTATTGCGTAAAGGCAAAATAGGAAGCATGTCAGGAATCTCTAAATTTTTTAAATCTGAATCATCTCCGTCAGCAATAATCGGTATAAAATCTGAATCGTTCTGCATTATACCACTAAGTAATAAATTTCTAAATCCTGAGTTTTTAAATTTCCTCATGCTTATCTTTTATATTATGACATCTTGTCATAATTTGTTGATTATTTAATATCTCCTGGCTAAAAAACAATAGTCGTGCCACTCATACAAACGAAAGTACCCCTTAAGTGGTTCACTGAAATTTCAAAAATGGTGAAATTGTGGGTGACGGGCAAAAAAAAAGCTCCGTAATTCCGGAGCTTATGCAGAATCAGTTTCCTGATTTACTTTTTTCTTTTTTCCATATGTTTTCCATAGCGGCTCATGAATTTATCCACACGACCAGCAGTATCAACCAGTTTCACCTTACCGGTATAAAACGGATGAGAAGTGTTGGAAATTTCAAGCTTATACAATGGATAATCTGTTCCGTCAATTTCTACAGTTTCTTTTGTTTCCACTGTTGACTTGGTAAGAAAAGTTTCCCCGTTGGACATATCCCTGAAGGCAACTAATCTGTAATTTTCCGGATGTATTCCTTTCTTCATTTTTCTCTGATTTTAATTTGCTGAATGGTTGCATTCCAAAGCTGCAATCCACCCGTTGTTCATTTTAAATTAAGGCCTGCAAAGATAAATATTGTTTTTAAACAAACCAAGAAGGAAATAAAAATATTCTGTATCTTAAAATTCAGCTATTTATTGAAAACCAATATCCCTAAATCAACTACCCAAATTCATATTCTCTGTGGCAATCCGGGTCATCTCTAATAAACTTTGGGCAAAATACTCCAAATGAAAAAAAATGAGAGACTGTTTTGATTTTGTTTTTTAGAAATATTTTGATCTGTTTTTTGCTCAGACAAGGCAAAATGGACGCGAATAGCCATGGCTATTTAAGGAAATTTTGCAGCAGTATGAGTGAAAAAGACGCAAAATAGAATAAATGGATAAATTTAAAACAGTCTCTGAAACAACCTGTAGGAAAATTTCAGGCTTTCACATGTTCTTCGGCCCTGTAAGAACTTCTCACCAATGGGGAACTTTCCACAAATGAAAAACCTTTTTCCAGACCAATTTTCCGGTATGCATCAAACTGTTCAGGCTTTATATACTCAGCCACCGGCAGATGACCAGCCGTAGGAGCCAGATATTGTCCAATGGTCATCACCTTGCAACCCGCAAGAAGCAGGTCATCCATAGTTTGCAGTACTTCTTCATATTTTTCCCCGAGACCCAGCATGATTCCTGACTTGGCAATAGGAAAGTTTTGAGCAATAAAACTTAATACTTCGAGGCTTCTGCGGTATTTTGCTGCTGAACGAATGACCGGTGTAAGCCGCTCCACTGTTTCCAGGTTATGGGAGATTACATCAGGACCGGCATCAATGACCTGTCTGATCAGTTCTTTTTCTCCCCTGAAATCAGGAATAAGTACTTCCATGCGAATCCCCGGGTTTACACGTTTCACTTCCAGAATAGTCCTTGCCCATATCCCTGCCCCCTGATCATCCAGGTCATCCCGGTCAACCGATGTAATTACACAATGCTTCAACTCCATGATACGCACCGATTCAGCAAGCTTAGCCGGCTCATCCGGATCAGGAGGAAGTGGTTTCCCTCCTTTTACGGCACAAAATTTACAATTGCGGGTGCAAATATCCCCCAGAATCATAAATGTTGCTGTTCCCCGGTTCCAGCATTCACCCATATTAGGACAATTGCCACTGGCACAAATCGTATGCAAACCATGCTTTTCAACCAGGTTCTTAACCTGTGAATACTTCTCCCCTTTGGGCATATTCATCTTCATCCATCGCGGCAAACGCTGCCGATCGCTTAAGTCGTGTGACATCTCTTTACACTTTTCCATGCAAAATTAAATTTTAAAGTCAAATACCAAAATATCATAAGAAAAGCAGATTCTGGATTTCAAGTTATTTTTGTAGTATTGCATCCATGAAACAATTTTTATTTATCATATTTCTAATCTGTAGTTTATTTGCAGCGCAGGGACAAACCCCGCAAAATGAAATTCAAACTACCTCACGACTGGCCAATGCCTATTATAGTGCAGCCGAATATGAGAAAGCTGCTCCACTGTTGCTGGAGGTTTATAACCTGTCGAAAAACAGCAATTATTTCAGACTTTACATTCAATCCATGATTGAACTTCAACAATTTGAGGAAGCTGAAGAACAAATAAAAAATGAATTAAAAAAACGACGTTCACATGTTGATTTCATCATCCATTACGGGTATTTATTAAAAGCACAAAAAAAAAATAAAGAAGCTGAAAAAAAATATGAAGAGGCCATTCAGTTGATTCCGGCAAACAAAGGGAACTACCTGACTGCGGCTTCTGCTTTTGTAAACTGGCAGGAATACGAATGGGCAAAAAAGGTTTACCTAAAGGGAAGAGAAGTGATTCCACAGGAACAGTTTAATTATGAACTGGCCCGGATCTATTTGTATTTACATGATTATGAACAGATGATGGAAGAATACCTCCATTTAATACGCCAGGATGAAAAACATCTGCGACGGGTAGAAAGTACCCTTGCCTCTGCATTACGCATCGATGTGGATAATGAATTACGCGATGAGTTTCGCAAGCAGGTTCTTAAACGCGTCCAGGCAGAACCAAACATCACAGGATATAACCGACTGCTTATCTGGTTTTTTCTCCAGGAAAAACAGTTTGCCGGGGCACTCAGGCAACTAATCGCCCTCGATCGCAGAACCGGGGAGGAGGATCCTCAAATATTCCAACTGGGACAAATTGCCCTGAACAATGAAATGTACGATGATGCAAAACGTGCTTTCCATTACCTGGTTGAAAAAGGAGAAAACTCACCTTTTTTCATGCAGGCGTATGTAAAGAATGTTCATGCATCCTTTCTGCATTTTACAAACATGGATCAGGATAATCCTTCAGAGGGTCAGTTACTGGCTGGCCAATTCGAACAAAGTCTGGAAATGTTGGGAATGCATGAAGGCACAATCAGCCTAAGATTAGATTATGCCCATCTGTTGACATTTTATCTGAATGATCCGGAGAAAGCAATTGATTTGCTGGAAAAAAGCCTCACAATCCCCAGGCTCCGGGCCGAAGAAACGGGCATGCTGAAAACGGGATTGGCTGATATTTACCTGTACTCCGGCGATCAGTGGGAAGCGACCTTGCTATACTCCCAGGCCATTGATGTAAACAAAAACAATGCGCTGGGCGATGAGGTAAAACTTAAAAAAGCAAAACTGGCATACTTTATGGGAAATTTTAGCTGGGCTAAAGCTCAACTCGACGTTCTGAAGGCAAGTACATCAAAACTCACAGCCAATGATGCTCTGGAACTTTCCATGCTTATTGGAAATAACCTGAACCTGGATACAACCGCCATTCCTTTGGAATTGTTTGCCCGGGCCGATTATCTATTCTTCAGAAACCAGGACACCAAAGCTATGGCAACACTCGATTCCATAGCAGAAGCTTTTCCATCTCACTCACTAACCGATAAAATTCTTTTCCGGAAAGCGAAAATTGCAATAGACCAAAACAACTACACACAGGCTGCCGGATACCTTCGGGAAATTACCGAGAACTATCATTCCGGTCTCCTGGCCGACGATGCCCTTTTCATGCTGGCTGAACTTTATAACTATCACCTGGATGAAAAAGAGAAAGCCAAAGAACTCTACCGGGAAATGCTGACCAAACATCCGGGAAGTGTTTTCACTGAAGAGTCCAGGGATAAATTCAGAGAACTCCGCGAAGCTTATCCTGATTCCCAGGAGTTAAAAGAAGAACCGTTCTTTCGTGGAATTGTCATTCCAGATGAAATCAACTAACCGGGCATACCTGTTCGCCGGATTATCGGTTCTGCTGTGGTCTACTGTTGCGACCGCCTTTAAAATAGGACTAAATGAACTGGATCACATCCAGCTCATCTTTTTTGCATCTGCCACATCCGTTGTAGTCCTCTTCGCTATTCTTACATTTCAGGGCAAAACAAAACAGATTGTGAGCCAGTCATCCGGTCAGTGGCTTTACTCTATGCTCCTGGGATTTTTCAATCCGCTGATCTATTACCTGATTCTCTTCAAAGCTTATTCCCTGTTACCTGCCCAGTTGGCCCAGCCACTAAATATGGTATGGCCGGTTGTGCTAAGCCTGCTTTCAGTACCCCTGCTGGGCCAAAAGATCGGGAAATGGAGCATTGTCGGTCTTTTTATCAGTTTTGCCGGCATGGTAACCATCTCTTCACAGGGAGGAGTAAACGGATTTCAGGACACAGACCTTACCGGAGTAATTCTGGCAGTGGGCAGTTCCGTTATCTGGGCATTATACTGGATCCTGAATGTACGCGATAACAGAGACAGCGTAGTGAAACTCTTTCTCAGCTTTCTCATCGGACTAATTTTTCTGGCAGTAGCAGTCTGGCTATTCTCCGACTTCCGGATCAAGCCGGGAATCGGAATGATGGCTGCCATCTATATTGGTGTTTTCGAAATAGGCATTACTTACATTTTCTGGATGAATGCCATGAAATGGAGTGTCAACAATGCAAAAATTGGAAATTTAGTTTTTCTCACTCCCTTTCTATCTCTCATTTTCATTCGTTTTATTTTGAAAGAAACCCTATTCATCACTACCTTTATCGGATTGATTTTAATCGTTGCCGGCATTTTAACACAACGGCTCGATGAAAGGAACAAAAGCTGAAATGAATAAAAAACCACTAAAAATATTGGGCATCGACCCTGGAACAACGGTTACCGGTTATGGATTGATTGAAATCAGGAATAACCATCCGGTGATCATACATATGGGAACCATGGTTCCGGGGAAGTTTGATGATCATTACCAACGATTGAAACACCTGCACGAACGAGCATTGCACCTCATCGATGAATACCGACCCGATGTGATGGCTATTGAAGCTCCTTTTTATGGTAAAAATGTGCAGTCCATGCTGAAACTAGGACGCGGACAAGGAGTAATTATGGCAGCAGCACTTCACTATTCAGTGCCTATTCAGGAATATGCTCCCCTGCTGGTAAAACAGGCAATCACCGGTATGGGCAGAGCCTCCAAAGAACAGGTGAAGTACTTTTTACAAAAAGTTTACAACCTGACTGACCTCGACCAGGCACTGGATGCCACCGACGCTGTGGCGGTAGCCATTTGCCATTTTATCCAGATGGATAAACCACAAAAAAATAACGAATACAAAAACTGGAACGATTTTGTGAAAAAAAATCCAAATCGTATAAAATGAAACGTGCATAATTAATAAATGACAAATGCTGCCGAAATACGCTTGCGAATGCTGTCGAATACTTTAGAAATAAACAATTATAACGAGGGAAACACCTTTTAAGCAGACAATGAAGTGAGGTGAATATCTTAGAGATCAAACCATTTAATCAGGATGCAATCAAAAAAAACAGAACACCATCTTTTCATAGCAATGATCCTATTCATTGCCAGTCATCTTATTTTTTCCTTCATACAATACTATCATTCACCCTTGTATGGGGATATCGACGGAGGAGTGTTGCCGAATGAAATAATCGAACAAATCTTCGATGATCCACTGGGATGGCAGGCTCTGAAAACCGGAGAGAAACATGTCAATCCCAACCGGTTTTTCTCCCATTTCATGCTTTCAAAGTACTTTAAAAATGTCCCCCTCTGGCTTCAAACATTCACAGATCCTGTTTCTTCTGTGTATTTAGCCTGTGCACTTCTAAAAATTGTCGTCCAGGCACTATTCATTTATGTCATAGCGGCCCTGATCAGTGGGTCAAACCACCTGTTTCATAAAAAATTCATTCTGAGCAGCGCTCTTATTATTCCGTTGTTTCAGGTTTATGGCTATTGGAGCAGGATGGGTATCGTTGACAAGTCAATCGCCTACACCTTCTTCTATGCTTTACCTCTCGTTTTATTCATGCTCTTCTTTTTACCCTTCTTTCATAATATCATGAATAACAGGAAATTCAGAACTATTCATTATTTTACTCTTACTCCTCTCATTGTTATTTTACCATTCAGTGGACCTTTAATTCCTGCCATATCTATAATTGCCTCTTTTCTCATTTTTATAAATTACTTTTTCACCTATAAGAAAAAAGGGATCATTCCATTTTTGAAAAATATTCCATTATCATTTTACATCTTGCTGGTTCCATTGACTATGATGAGTTTGTATTCCCTCTTTTTAGGCACATTTTATGATTCCAACTACCAAACCGATACAATACCCATAGCTGAAAGATATTCCAGACTCCCTTATGGGTTATTTTCACAATTATTTCATTCCCTGGGTTTTCCTTTCCTGCTGCTGATTATTGGGATAAATATTTACTTCATAAAAAAACAGGGATCACCTGAGGGAACAAAGCTGATCCACTGCATTAGGTGGATAGGAATCTTTGCTCTGATTTTCATTCTACTGTTACCTTTGGGAGGATATCGACCATACCGGACCAGAATAATCCGTTACGACACTTTTATGCCCATAACCGCCGCACTCATATATTATTTCGGTTTGACAGCATACTATGTCCTTCAACAATTAAACGGGAAAAGTAAAAAATACTATACAGCTTTCCTGGCAACCATCCTGTTGATGTATTCATTAGTTGATTTGGACGGAATAAATAAAAACCGGTGTGAAAGAGATGCTCTGCAAAAAATGGCAGTATCAAATGACAGTATTGTTCCCATTCCAAAAGATTGTTTTGTCATGTCGTGGGCTAATACATTCGATTACAAAGAATCTGAAAACCGGGCCAGGTTGATTCAATATTGGGGTATTACTCATGAGAAAAAATTGTTTTATAATGAAGAACTGGCAACCAAAGAACCTTTGTAGGCAGGAGAACACGTAATAAAAATTGTTAAAAAATAAGCTCCCGTTTCAACCATCAATCGTCTAACCGTCCGGTATCCATTTTTACATGGATTAATTCCTAAATAGAAGTAAAAAATTCTTCACATCCATTTCTTGAACAGATTTTTATGCTATCTTTGCGCCCACATTTTAAAAAAGTATGATAGCATTATGCCAGTAAAAATGAGATTAGCGCGGCACGGCCGCAAACGTTATGCTTACTACCACATTGTGGTAGCTGATAGCAGGGCGCCACGAGATGGCAGGTACATTGAACGGATTGGCTCGTATAATCCGAATACAAATCCTGCTACGATAGATCTCGATTTTGACAAAGCTTACGACTGGCTTGTAAAAGGCGCCCAACCTACCGAAACCATGAAGGCAATTTTGTCTTACAAGGGAGTTCTCTACAAAAAACACCTGATGGGTGGAGTTAAAAAAGGAGCTTTCACGGAAGAGGAAGCTGAAAAAAAACTGGAAAAATGGCTGACTGAAAAAGATGCTCAGATACAGGCTAAGCGTGACCGCCTGGCCGGTGAGGAGAATGCAGCTGTTAAAAAGCAGTTAGAAGCTGAAACCAAACTACGTGAAGCTAAGGAAGCTGCCATTGCAGCAAAAAATGCGGAACTGGCTGCCGAAGCTGCTGCTGCTAAAGCTGAAGAAGAAGCTGTAGATGCAGTAGAAGAAAGTGTAAATGCAGTAGAAGAATCTACTGTAGATGAAGCAAAAGAAGCAGTGGAAGAAAAGCCGGCTGAAAACGAAGAAGCACCAAAAGAACAGGGCGCAGAATCTTAGAGATTGTTTTGATCTTGTTTTTAGAAATATTTTAATCTGTTTTTTGCTCAGATAAGGCAAAATTGACGCGAATAGCCATAGCTATGTAAGGAAATTTTGCAGTAGTATGAGTGAAAAAGACGTAAAATAAAATAAATGGATAAATTTAAAACAGTCTCTTAATCAAAAGTTTTTTATACACAATAATAAGCTGTCTCCATACCGGGGCAGCTTTTTTTATACCGGAACATAGGGAATGGCTATTTCCAAAAGACCCATAAAAGTCGCAAACAGTTTGAACAACCGATACTTTGATTTATGTATATTTACACCATGGAAACAATACCAAAGAGTGATTGCAAAAAAATTGGTTTCATCCGGAAAACCCATGGGGTCCGCGGTGAACTGGTACTGGAATATGATCCACATTTCGAAAATTCAGTTGCTGAAGCCAATCGATTCTTTCTGGAAATCGATGGACTCCTGGTACCATTCTTTTTGGCTGAAGAGGGTGTCCGGTTTAAATCAGCCCATTCAGCACGGATAACTTTCGATTGGGTGACGACAGAGAAATATGCCAATCGGCTGGTAAACAACCCGGTGTATCTTTATTTGCACGAAATCACTGACAAACCGGATGACTCTTCATTCAACCGATTTCTAAATTTCATGATTATCAATGAATTTTCTGAAGAGATTGGTGTGATCGAATCAATCGATGACTATTCCGGAAATATTGTTCTTACAATTCATACAAAAAACAGAGAAATCCTGGTTCCATATAACAATGATTTCCTGATGAACCTCGACGAAAAAAATAAAATCATCCAGCTTCGACTTCCTGAGGGGCTGACTGAATGAAAGTCATCCGGATTATACCCGGCTGTTCCTCAACAGACAGTTTAAATCACAAAAAGTTCTACCAAAAATGTAACGTTCAGCAAATCCTTCCGTCATTACTGCCTGAAAAGCCATAGTTGTAGAGTCAGGATTAGTAAGATATACAAGCAATCCGCAGGTTGACACCAATATATCAGAATCAGGGATCATAAAAAACTATGACAAAAAATGAGATGAATGTGAATTATATTCCTTAAATTTCCCATTCCTTTTTACTCAGGTATGGTTATACCTGTTAGGTGCGAGGGAACTAAAACAAAGTTTAACTAAAATCATTTATTATGGGAATGCTAAAGGAATTCAAAAGTTTTGCCATGAAAGGCAACGTACTCGACCTGGCTGTTGCCGTGATTATTGGCGGCGCCTTTGGGAAAATTGTCACCTCGTTTGTTAACGATGTAATCATGCCACCTATCGGATTGTTATTGGGTAATCGTGATTTCAACAACATGCGGGTTGTTTTAAAACAAGCAACGGATGCAATTATGGAAGGCGACACAGTAATCACCCCAGCTATTGCAGAAGTATCCATCCGTTATGGAACTTTCATTAACACAGTAATCGACTTCCTGCTTGTTGCTCTGTCCATTTTCATGGTGATTAAGGCTTTCAATAAGCTTAAGAAAAAAGAAGCAGAGAAACCTGCTCCACCACCAGCTCCTTCCAAAGAGGAAACGTTACTTACAGAGATCAGGGATATTTTGAAAGAAAAGAAAAATTAAACTGTTTATTTCCGGATGATATCAATCCTTCCACCAGGCCAAAGTTTAATTATACCGGATGGAGAAGCAGGGGATAAATCGTCCTGCCGGTACCTGACAATATAATCGACCTGATTTTTGATATCTTCAGAAATTTCACTGAAAAGTGAAGGTGACTTTTGGCCACTGATATTAGCAGAGGTGGAAACAACGGGACGGCGAAAATGTTGTAGGAGTTTAACCGTAAACTCTTCTTTGGTAATGCGGATCCCGATGCTTCCATCTTCTGCTATCAGTCGGGATGGAAAATTTTTTGCTCCGGGGTAAATTACAGTCAGCGGTGTGTCACTGATTTCTACTAAATCCCACGCAATTTCAGGAACCTCATTCACATAACGTTCCAAAAAAGCAGGATTTTCCAGCAATACCAACATGCTTTTGCTGTCCTCACGCTTTTTAATCTTATAAATCCGGTCAATAGCTTCCGGATTAGTTGCATCGCAACCAATTCCCCAAATGGTATCAGTAGGATACAAAATTACCCCCCCGCGTTTCAACACATCAACCGCTTTTTTCAGATCATTTTGCATCTTTTCCCTTTCTCATTTTTTCGTACAAAGAAATCAAATTTTTCGCATAGTTCTTTGGATGAAAATGTTCAGCCCGGGCAAATCCCTTTTGAATCAAATCACATCTTAACTCCTTATTCTCAGTGAGCAACACTAAACTCCTGGCAATTTCACTGATATTGCCGGGATGGCACAATAAAGCGGCTTCACCGGCTGTTTCAGGAAGTACAGAAACCGATGAAGTAAGCACAGGACAACCACTTGCCATGGCCTCAACAACTGGTAATCCGAATCCCTCAAAAACAGAAATATATACCGATAGCAATGCACACTGATAAATACCAGCCAAATCTGCTTCCGGCAAACCGGTTAAACAGACCACCTGATCCTCCATTTTCCAGGTATCGACAAACTGTTTTATTTCTGACAGATAGGAAGCATTTTGTTTCCCCACAAAAACAACCGGAATTTTTATATTTGCCGAATGAACAGCTTGCAATAAGGCCAGCTGGTTTTTTCGGGGTTCCAGTGTTCCTACTGCAAGAATAAATTGATTTGGCAGGTTATACTTTTTACGTATGGCTTCAGTATCCTGCTTTTTAAAAAAAACAGAAGATACAGGTTGATAAATCAGTTCAATTTTCCCTGGAGGAACATGAAAAAAGGTTTCAATGTCATGTTTGGTCTGCAAGCTGATTGCTATTATCCTGTCTGCGACATGGCATGCATATTTAATCTTCTTAAAATATATTTTTCGGTCAATGGAATGATAGAATTCAGGGTAACGCATAAAAATAAGATCGTGGATAGTAACCACCGAAAGAACATTACTATTAAGTATTCCTTTAGGTAATTCATTACTCAAACCATGAAATACTTCAATTTTTAGTTGTTTCAAATGGGGGACCAGAAAAAGACTTCGCCAAAACGAATGCATTTTTTTTGCTACAAGGTTTTGGGGAGAAACGACACTAAACTGTCGATAATCCTGAAACAACCGATCAGTAATCTGTGGAGTAAATAAGACATATTCATATTCCGGGAAATAACGATGAAGTGCATTCAAAGTATTCCGGCTGTATATCCCCAGTCCTGAAGAATTGAGAAATGCCCGTTTAGCATCAAATCCGATTTTCATGCATCGAAAATACAAAAAAGGCTGTATTCTATGCTTTAAAATCTTTTAAACTCTTAAAATCAAGAGTGGCAAAATAATCCTCTGCGGTTTCAGCTCTGCGTATCTGCACGATCTCACCATTTTCCCTCAGCAGCAACTCGGCTGACCTCAACTTTCCGTTGTAGTTAAATCCCATAGCATGGCCATGAGCACCGGCATCGTGTATTACCACCACATCTCCAGGTTCAATTTCAGGGAGCATCCGGTCGATGGCAAACTTATCATTATTCTCGCATAAGGAACCTGTGACATCGTATTTCCGGTTTCGAGGTTCATTCTCCTTTCCCAAAACAGTAATATGATGGTATGCACCGTACATCCCTGGCCGCATCAGGTTAGCCATACTGGCATCGAGGCCGGCAAAATTTTTGTAGGTTTTTTTGATGTGGAGTACCTGAGCCACCAGGTATCCATAGGGACCTGTTATAGCACGTCCCAGCTCAAAAAATATTTTTAATGGAGCCAGCCCATTGCCGAAGATTTTCTCCTCGTATAACTTTCTAATCCCCGCACTCACATACTCCAAATCCACAGGTTTCTGACCAGGTTTATAGGGAATGCCAACTCCACCGCCCAAATTGGCAAAACGAATTTTTACACCCGCTTTTTGGTGTACTTCAACAATTAGATTGAAAAGTACATCGGCCGTCTCGATAAAATAATCAGGATCCAATTCATTTGATGCCACCATCGTATGCACGCCGAACTCTTTAACTCCCTTGTTTTTCAATAGACGGTACCCTTCAATAATTTGTTCGTGGGTAAAACCATATTTCGAATCCTCCGGATGACCGATAATCAGATTTCCCTGTTTCAAATCGCCTGGATTATAGCGCATACAAATGGTTTCAGGCAATCCTGCATTCTTTTCGAGGTAGTCTATATGAGAGATATCGTCAAGGTTAATAATGGCACCCAGTTGTTTCGCAGCATGAAACTCCGAAGCAGGTGTATCATTGGAGGTGAGCATGATCTCCTCCCCCCTCATGCCAACCCTGCGCGCCAGTTCCAGCTCTACCTCGGAACTGCAGTCGACACCAAAACCCTCCTCCTTCAAAATTTTCATCAGATAAGGGTTTGGAGTTGCTTTTATGGCAAAATATTCTTTGAATCCCTCATTCCACCCAAAAGCCTTTTTAAACCTGCGGGCATTCTCACGAATAGCCTTTTCATCGTATAGGTGAAAAGGAGTCGGATATTGTTCAATTACTTTTTCTATTTCCTCTTTTAAAAACGGGATGTATTTCTCTGCCATAATTTTATAAATACTTTTGATTCATTACAAATTTACAACCTGATTACTACTTGTAATCATGAATTAATATTAATCACGTATATTTAGTGGAGAATTAATAAATCTGTTTGTTCAAATAAGATCATTCACCAGCTCGTGGCTCAATACGCCACTGGCAATTTCACAAACATCTCCGGTCATTCTCATGTTCCAAAATTCATCGGTTTCAATTTTTAAGTCGCCTCCCGGCATTTTTATGGTCAGAACCTTTTGGGTAAGTCCTTTTTTAACAGCGACAGCAGCAACAGCACAGGCCGAGCTTCCCGATGCCAGCGTCCATCCGGCGCCACGTTCCCAAATCATTACTTCCACCTCAGTTGGGGAAACTACTTTCGCAAACTGTACATTAATCCGGTTGGGAAAAAACGAATTTGTTTCAATTTGGGGACCAAAAATTTTTACCTCCTTTTCATCTAATTCTTCTGTCAGAATAACGCAATGCGGATTGCCTAACGAAACACAATGAATCAGGTAATCACGGTATTCCAAATGCAGTATTTCACCCATACATTCAGGGTTTTCACTTTTCACGGGTATAAGTGGGGAAGAAAAAACTGCCTTGCCCATATCTACCTTTACCGCTTTTGCTTTTCCGTTTTTTTCCAAAATAATCTCCGCCTGAACCAGTCCACCAGGTGTTTCAATCGTAAACTTTCTCGATTTAGAAAACTGATAATCAAACAAATACTTAGCAAAAATGCGCAACCCGTTTCCGCTCTTTTCAGCCTCCGAACCATCAGGATTCAAAATGCGTAACCCAAAGTTCGCGTTATAACTGGGAACTTTTAGCAGGATCCCGTCAGATCCAATACCAAAATGAACGTCACAAATTTTACGAATTGTACGCTCTGTCAAGTCAAAACCTAGTTCATTCTGATTTAACACAATATAATCATTCCCCAATCCATGAGATTTAACAAAGAAATTTTGCATCATACGTATTTAATTTTACAAAAGTATTAAACATCAATCAATTTTCCCTGGAATAGTTCAACGAATTCTTTACCCTTCAATTTATTTTTAACTTTGCATGTATATACAGGAAAGATCAAATACAATAATAACATGGCCAAAATTAATGAAAATTACCTGAAGCTTCAGGCAGGATATCTTTTCCCGGAAATAGGAAGAAGGGTGAACGATTACATGGCATCTCACCCCGGTAAAAAAGTAATTAAAATGGGTATCGGAGACGTTACCCGGCCGCTGGTGCCAAGTGTGATCCAGGCATTTCATGAGGGAGTGGACGAAATGGCTCAAGCAAACACATTCAGGGGGTATGGCCCTGAACAGGGGTATGGCTTCTTACGCGAAGCGATTGCAAAAAATGATTACCTGAGCAAAAGCATTGATATATCAGCAGCAGATATTTTCATCTCCGATGGTTCAAAATGTGATACCGGCAACATCCAGGAAATTTTTGGCCACAACAATAAAATAGCAATTTGCGACCCGGTATACCCGGTTTATGCCGATACAACTGTTATGGCAGGAAAAACCGGCAATTATAATTCAGGATATTACGAGGGAATTATTTATATGCCCTGCACCCGAAAAAATGGTTTTATTCCCGATCTGCCAGCAGAAACACCTGACTTAATTTTCCTTTGTTATCCAAACAATCCAACCGGCACAGTAGCCACCAAAGAAGAGTTAAAAAAATGGGTGGACTATGCACGTAAAAACAAAAGCATCATTTTGTACGATGCAGCATACGAGGCTTTTATTACTGAAGAAGGGATTCCACATTCCATTTACGAAATTGAGGGTGCAAAGGAAGTAGCCGTTGAGTTCAGGAGTTTTTCCAAAACTGCCGGTTTTACCGGTACGCGATGTGCTTTTACGATCATCCCGGAAGAACTGAAAGCTTATGATTCAACAGGGAAAGCCCATTCGGTTAAATCACTCT
>Ga0172382_10001199_pt1 | contig 47105 bp, 27 predicted proteins | sample Leawel138RmetaG_FD_122245 | JGI IMG/M metagenome (GOLD analysis project Ga0172382, IMG submission 122245) | Leachate microbial communities from a municipal landfill in Southern Ontario, Canada - Leachate well 138R metaG | ecosystem: Engineered > Solid waste > Landfill > Unclassified | place... | reverse complement strand
TCAGCGTTTTTCTCAATGAACTCAGCGAGAAAGTCTCAATATGGTTTTTTCACGCAGAGGACGCAGAGTGTTTCACGCAATGCACTCAGCGTTTTTCTCAATGAACTCAGCGAGAAATACTCAGTATGGTTTTTTCACGCAGAGGACGCAGAGGTTTAGTGAGAAGGATGGAGTTTGTTTTTATATTCCGTTAATAATTCATTCCAAATAAAGCTTCTTTCATAACTGGATTGCATCCGCTCTCTGCTTTTTAGTCCCATTTGGTGTAATTGTTTGGGATGTTGAATGCATGCGAACATACGTGATTGAAGTACATCTGAATCTTTCACAGGAATAATCCATCCATTCACTCCTTCCTCGATGATTTCGTTGCAGCCGTTGATATCGGTCACGATGCTCGGTAAACCCATGGCGCCGGCTTGCATTACGACATTCGGAAAGCCTTCGCGGTAGCTGGGGAAGACCAAGGCATTGGCCATCGCAAAATAAGGACGCACATCGTTTTGGTAACCGACCGAAAGGATGTTGGGGTTGGTGTTGATTATTTGTAGGGTTTCCCTGTTCAATGGATCCAATTCCGGTTCTTGGGCACCGACCAATAGCAACTTTGCGTTGGCATGGGAGAGCTGGTCAAAGGCCGCAATTAATTCGTTGATGCCTTTGTCGCTGACCAAACGTCCGACGAAGATGAACACGAAATCTTCTAGGGTGATCCCTAAGGACTGTTTTAGTTGGGTTTTGGTTTCTTCGGTCACCGCAGTGGGCGAGAAATGAGCGGTGTCAATTCCATTGGAACTTCCGTTACCGATGACTTTCAACTTCTCTTTGGACGTATAGTTGTTGGCCAAAATGAAGTCATGCAATCCTTTGGAATTGGGATAGACTCGGGTCGCTGAGGCATAGGTTAGTTGCTCTACGACATCCAACAACTTTCTCTTTAACCCTTTTGCTTCCATGAGCGGCAAACCCGCTACCGTATGCATGCGAATGGGAACGCCCGCCAAGCGTGCCCCCAACATACCCACTATTCCTGCTTTGGGGGTGTGGGAATGGACAATGTCCGGTTTCTCTTTTTTGCACAATCGGTAGAATTCCCACAATGCTTTCAAATCCTTCAAGGGTGAAATCGTGCGGCTCATTTCTAAGGGGATGGTTCGGATTCCTTCGTCGTGAGCGACCTCTTTCAATTCTTTTCCGTCACTGGAAACGCCGATTACTTCGAAGCCATTTTCGGACATGAAGCGATGTTGGCCCTTGAGTAGGGTTTTTAGCGAAATGGGAACGGTGGTGATGCGGAGGAGTTTGGGTGTTTGCATTTTTAGTGGTTTGATGGGCAAAGTTATTGGATTTTTTTTTAGGGATTGAGGATTGAGAGGTACAAAGTACGGTGTACAAAGTTGGGTGGAGAACATCCCCCTAAATCCCCCTTCGAAGGGGGACTTTTTAGACTCCGAATGCATCGAAAATCTTCTATCAAAGCGAAAACCGAACTCCCTCCCTTCGAAGGGAGGGTTGGGGTGGGATGTATAGGGTGCAAATTGTAAAGTACTAAGTAGAGTACAGTGTAGAAAGTATCAGGTATCAAGTATCAGGAAGGAGGTATTTGGTATTATTTTGAATGTTGAGTGGGAGAGTAGTTGTTGGGACTTGCCCCGATAGCTATCGATAGGGGACTTGGACCGTGTCCGCCGGGGCGGAACTGGGGACTGGGTTTCACGCAGAGTGCGCAGAGGTTTCACGCAGAGAGACGCGGAGAGAATTCGCAAGGTAGGTGAAATTCGCAGTCACCAAATCTGGATAAGGAATAGAACGCTGATTTACTTCGTAAATACGCAGATCGGGCGGATTTATACTGATTTTTTTAATAATCGAAACTCTAACTCCCTCCCTTTGAAGGGAGGGCTGGGGTGGGATGTTCACGTACCCCTAAAAATAAACACAAATTTACATCCCCCTAAATCCCCCTTCGAAGGGGGACTTTTTAGACTCCGAATGCATCGAAAATCTTCTATCAATGCAAAAACCGAACTCCCTCCCTTTGAAGGGAGGGCTGGGGTGGGATGTTATAGGGTGCAAATTGTAAAGTACCAAGTATAGCGTACAGTGTAGAAAGTATCAGGTATCAGGAATTAGGGATTGGGGAATGGAGATTAGGGATTTGGAATAGTACCAAGTATAAAGTAAAGTGTAGAAAGTTGGGTGGGGAACATCCCCTTAAATCCCCCTTCGAAGGGGGACTTTTGGACTCTGAGTGTATCGAAAGTTTTAGTTAATACGGAAATCAGGGTCTTTTCTTTTGAGGGGTGTGTTGTTTTTTGGACGCTGGGAGTTTTTGTGGCTGAGGGCTTGGAGTTTATTCGCAGGGTGCTTGGAGGGGATTGAGGTAGAGGCGCGGATGGTTTTGTGGGAAGGTGCTACATCTTATTTGTTTTATAGGGGTAGCGTCGTATTTTCATCTCTAATTGAAAAGTAAAAAAGCTTCTGTAAGGGGGACAGAAGCTTTTTCATTCTAAACAATTACCACATTTCCTGCATAGGCGGAGGTGGCGGCTTGGGTTAAATCATCGGAGATGAAAGTGATCCAAACATGGACGGTTTTTCCTACCATTGCTGTGGGCACGGGTATGTCAAAGGTCGCATCTACGCGGGTTGCCATGTTTTCCATTAAGATGGGTTTGGTTTCATCTTCGGCTTTGAATAAAACAAATAAACGATCCATTTCACGGGTTGGGTCGCCTCCACTGTTATCGAACCAATCAATGGTGAATGTGCTGGCTACTGTTGAGGTCAATCCCGTTGGTAAAGGAGCCATCAAGGGGCCTTTTGTGAATTCAATTTCGGAATAAACGGGGTTGATTTCCATGGTGATGAAATCTAACTTGAAAGCTTTTAGAACATTCGTCATCGCTAAGTTGTAAGGTGACTTCATACCGACGCGATTACCGTAATAGGTTTTAGCGATTTCTTTGTACGGATTTAAAAAATCATAACTTGAAATCATTCTTTGCTGAACTAAGTTCTGCTTGGCAGTTGGTTCAGAGGTCCGTCTACGAGGTCTTTTTCGTAGAACTTCGGTTCCATACAGGTTGGCTACAACTACACGGCCTATTTTGCCGGAGGAGCCTGACAGGAGAGAATCATATAACTTTCCCATGGCTTTTGGTTTTAAAGGTTAATAAATTATTTACTCAAAATTAGTTCTCTTATTTTTTAATTTGATTGAGCTTTCCGATTCTTTCCGAAATTTTCCTTTTTGCCACCCGAAGGGACACATTTGGAGTAAGCTTCTGGTACCGTTGTGATACCATTGGGGTGGGTTTCTGGTGGGTTTCTGGTGGGATTGGGGTACGGAATCGGTCGATGAAAAAAATTTTTGGAGGAAGTTTCCCATTGAAAGTGATTCATAAATACAGGGAAAACCCTCTTTTTTTGATGGAATTAAGGCGCTATCTTTCAGTGTTCATACTAACCTCTATTCTTTTTGTTATGAACCGATATAGTTTGATAACAGAGGCACAATTAAAAAAATGGGTGGAAGATTTAAAAGTGCTTCATCAAAACCTTCTACAGCAACAACTTCCCCTTGACAAAGAACATTTTTTAACGGAACAACAAGTTTGTGATACGTTGGGCATCAGTACGCGTACCATGCATACTTATCGGAAAAAGAAACGCTTTCATTATATGAAAATCGAAGGCTTGATTCTTTATCATAAACTCTTTTTTTATTTGGATGTTATTCGAATGCATTATTTGCATGATGACGAGACTGGGGGGTAGGGAACATCCCCCTACACTTCGACAAGCTCAGTGACCACGCTTCGAAGGGGGACTTTTTGGACTCCGAATGCATCGAAAATCTTCTATCAAAGCGAAAACCGAACTCCCTCCCTTTGAAGGGAGGGCTGGGGTGGGATGTTATAGGGTGCAAATTGTAAAGTACCAAGTATAGCGTACAGTGTAGAAAGTATCAGGTATCAGGTAGCAGGTATCAGGAATTAGGGATTGGGGACTGGGTTTCACGCAGAGTGCGCAGAGGTTTCACGCAGAGAGACGCGGAGAGAATTCGCAAGGTAGGTGAAATTCGCAGTCACCAAATCTGGATAAGGAATAGAACGATGATTTACTTCGTAAATACGCAGATCGGGCGGATTTATACTGATTTTTTTAAAAATCGAAACTCTAACTCCCTCCCTTTGAAGGGAGGGCTGGGGTGGGATGTTTCCCTGGGTTGAATTTTTCTCAAACGATTCGAATCATTATTCTATTTTCTTCACCCCGAAGGGGTGATATGTTTATAGGATAGGACGTTAGTCCTATCAAAGAGACCCGCCCATTCCAAGCGGCGGCCAGAGTTTTCAACAAGGTAGAAAGCGTCTTCCGCCGCAAGATGAATAGCATTTTGAAGGGAGGTTTCATGGAGAGCCGTTTCACGCAGAGTCCGCAGAGGTTTCACACAGAGTCCGCAGAGGGTTCAGGTGGGATGTTTTTACGCGTGGGCTTCAAAAGTAGGCTTGTGACCAAAAGAATTATCAATGGAAGCATAAGCGAATTCGCCCGAATGATCATGCCGAAGTTGGCATAACCGTAGGCGAACATGGTTCCGTAGAAAAGTAATACCCCTAATGCAAATAGATGAAAGCTTGTGATGTTTAAAGACTTAAAATTACGAATCAAAAAATAAATTAAACCCAAGAAAACAACCAACAGTATAAGGTTTTCAATGCCTATAAGGTTGTAGTGAAAACTCTTTTTTTCAAAGGGGAGCGGACGGAAATAAAAGGTGAATAGCTTATAGGGATAGCTGTATTCATCCAAAGGGACATAACCCGACGTGGCTTTGAGTTGGGTGTTGTGGATATGGTATAAGCGCTCAATTTTTGTGAATAATCCTTGGTTTGCATGCGTTATTTTACTCAATAAGAAGTAAAGTCCAGCACCCATACCTACACTGATTGCTGTTACTGTTATTTTTGTTTTTTTGGAGATTTCTCCTTTGGCAATTAGTGCTATAAGAAAGCTTAGTAAAAATACGAAACCTACATGCGGACGGATCCATGCAAGGACGAAAAAGGAAAGTAGGAGCGTGAACGAGAAATACTTCTTTTTATAAAATTGTTCAGCAATAAGTACAACGGGTAAAAATAAAATTGCTTCTTTTCCAATGAGTGAAGTCCAGAAATGGACATTGGGTACGAGTAAAAGAAGCATCGATAGTATGACTATTTTGTGATTGTCATTTGCTATTTCTTTGAGTAGTTTCCAAAGTCGTAAAAAAGCGTAACTGCTGAATAGACTGAAGATCAAACAACCTGCCCAGCCGGGAAGGTGAAGATACTTGACCAAAGGAAAGGTGATTAATTGTATGGTCTCTGTTCCGGGTTGTAGGTAATCTGCCCAGTTTAAAAATGCGGGGTTTTTTCCGACAAACCAATATTTCACAGCATCTCCGTTGTTTTTATTGACATAATCATAGGCTATCCATGCAAAACATAGGTGGTAAGCCACTAGGAAGTAAGGAAAGTATTTGGTGTAGTTCCCTTTCATTTTTGTAGCTTTTTCTGCTTGAGACGGGCTTGAATCTGATAGGAATAGGTCCACAATAGGAAAAGAATTAAACCGGGTAGAAACATGTTCCGCATCCGAATCATAATTCCTACGTTACCTAGCGATTGGGAAAAAGCAAGTGTACCTATTATTAAAAACAAAACCAATCCTTTGATGACAAAAGGTGCGGCTTTGAAGGCGCGAATGGGATGGGCTTTCATTGCCTTAAAGAAAAGGAGAACCAAAATCAAGTTTTCTGCGGATGCAATCAAGCCGTTTAGGTTTCGGGCATCAAAAAATAAGGGTCGGAATAAAAAGGTAGCTACTTTTAAGGGAAAAGGATAGGAGGAAATGTCAACGGCTGATCCTGTATGGGATCGACTTAATACATCTGCTTTTTTTTCAGAAAAGTCATCAAAAGCTTCTACCGATGCTTCTTCAATTTTGGCAAATTCCATAACACGCGGTAAGAGCGCAAAGCTTGCTCCAATCAATAGTGCTGAAAAAGCCATGCGTTGAAAAGCGGAAACTTTTCCGCCAAAAATGTAGGCCATTCCAAAGCCTGCAAATAAAAACAATACAATGTGTGGACGAATTGCTAAGGCTAGTAAAAGACTGATGGTGATAAGTGGAATTCTTTTCAAGGGTTTCATAACCCCATAAGCAAACATACCGATGCATAAAAATAAGGTGGTGTCTTTCCCTATGCCTGCACTCCAGAAGTGCAAATTGGGAAGAAAAAAGATCAGTGGGAATAAAGCATATCCATTTATTATTCGGGTATAAGGAATGGTTTTGATGGCTATCATATAAAAAAAAGTCATTCCCATGAACCCAAACAATGAAAATAGAAGGGTGTTGGATAAAAATGACATTTGCAACAAATTAGAAAACACAAAATTCAATGCGTACATGAACATCGTCCCTTCTCCATTAAACAAGCCTTCGGTAAAGGTCTCAAAGGAATAATACTTTGGTACCCGCCAATATCCCCAAGCATCGCCACCTCCATTATTTGTTGTAAAAAAATAAGCCAATCCTAAAAGAAGATGAAAGAAAAATAGGTATCTCAGCGCTTTGTAATTGGCAGCGGACATCTTTTTTTCAAACTGGTTTATAAATCCTAATCCGATGAGAACAATAAGGGGTATGTAGATAAAATCTAAAGCCATAGGTCACAAATGTAGAGATTTGGAACGAAATGAAATAAGCATTTTGAGTATATCTTTCTTTTTAGATTTCCGAAAAAGAAAAAAAGCTGTAAGCTTAAGTGTGGAGAACCTTGGCAGGGTTTTGAAGGGAGAACCTTGGCAGGGTTTAGAACCCTGCCAAGGTTAAAAAAGGTGGCAGACTACGAAATTCTCTTTGGTATCAAATAGGTCGATGACTTCCTCTCTTTTCAAAAATGTGTTTGACTCAGCTAAAATTGTTTGATAGGATGAAAATGAATACGCTCTAAAATCTATGTACTGTGGATTTTTATGAATGTAAATGATACAATCTCTTAAATACTTTTCAGATGAAATCCATTTTCGTTTAAAGGGAGATTCAATCAAAGGACCGTGACGCTTATTTTCTTTATTAAAAGCTTGAGAATAGGAATTGAATAAGGTGGAAAAGTGTTTTGAAAAAACATTTTGGGCTGCATAGAGACCTTTGTCGGGATTAGTGGTTGATTGCTTAACTAATTTCTTAAGTTCTGAATCGGATTTTATTTTAACCAGTAGGTGGAAATGATTGGACATTAAACAATATGCATAAATATCGCAAACTGGAATAAGTTTCTCTTTGATTTTGTTTAAAAAAAAATGAAAGTTTCTTTCACTTTTGAAAATGACTTCTCCATTTACACCGCGGTTGTAAATATGGTAAAAATGATCAGGTTCGATTGGGGTTTTCCGAATATCCATATTTTTTTCTTTTAAGTTGGAAGTTATGAATAGGATTTTGGTTTTCTTGTTTGTTATAGTAAATATAGTTATTTAAGTTTAAATCTTGGTGGAGAACCTTAGCAGGGTTTTGAAGGGGAGAACCTTGGCAGGGTTTAGAACCCTGCCAAGGTTACAAGATCTTCAGCCACTTTTTAGCAGTTACTTGGAGACAATATTTTTCTTCGACTAGTTTTCGAGCGTTTTCTCCCATTACTTGTCGCTTGGAAGGGTTGTTTTTTAAATCGAGGAGGTGTTTTATCCAGTCTTCTTCGGTGGATGCCAGGTAACCGGTTTTTTCGGGAATTGTAATTTCTTTGTTCATTCCTACATCAGACGCGATTCCCGGAATTCCACAGGCAGCATATTGAATGAGTTTATAGGCACATTTTCCTTTTTCCCAAAGGGAATCTTGCAGGGGCATAATTCCAACATCTAATTTCTGAATAGAAGTAATTTCGGTGTCCTCACGCCATGGAATCCATTTCACACGTTCATGCCAATTCTGGTTTTCTGGAATGCCGATGATATGAAATTCTGAATCCGGGTTTTCTTGTAAAAACTGAATGATCCCGTTTTTGTGAGGAACTAAATGTTTTTCGAATGTTGATTTGGTGCCAATCCATCCCCATACAAAAACAGAAGTGTTTCCATTGTCTTTTTTTTGAGGGTAGCGTTCTAAATCAATCACCGTCGGGATTATTTCAATTTTTTTTGCACCTGCTCTCTGGGCATATTCAGCCAAATACCCATTTCCGACGACCACTTGGGCACTGTATCGCATGACGTGGGCTATTTTATTTCCTAAGATTTTACGAATGACTGGCTGGGAGCTTTGGTCGTAGTTGTGAAAAATCGCATCATCGTAATCCGTGATGAATTCTACCTTCCGCTTTTGTAAGAACCATTCGGCGAAGGCGGGTAAATAAGGAAAAAGTTCTTTTTCAATGACCACCTTATCGTATTTCCTGACTGAAAACAACTTCAAAGATCGTTTCAAATATCCTTTCAGGGCTTCCCTTTTCGTGGACTCTCCGGCATAAAGCTTTCGCAAATAAGCTTCACTGAAAAGAGGACTTACCACCACCTGAATTCCTTGATTTTCCAAAAAAGGAAAATACTGATAACTCCGAAGGCGACTGCTCCCAGCATTACGTGAATATTTGGTAAGGTATAAGACTTTCATCAACAAAAAATTTTACGGTACATTTCCTTATACCCCTCCACTCCTTTTTCCAAAGAAAAGAAAGACTCTGCCAATTTGCGACATTTCTTTGACGTATTTATGGTACGTAAAGAATTTATAATTTCTTTAAAATCATAAGAGGATAGTTGTTCAAAATCCAGTATTTTTCCTGTTGCATATTCATTAATTAATTTTTCATGGTCTCCAACACCCGCATTTGTTAAAACGGGAATTCCTGAAGCAAAAAACTCGCCCAGTTTGGTGGCTGCGGAAGCCCTTTTGGAAAAATACGGATGAATATAAAAAAGCGCCACCTCCATTTCTTTAAGCCTCTGAGGCATATCGCGGAATGAAACAGATTCTATGCTTACTTTCTGCATAGGAATATTAAATTCTTTCAGCTTTTCTTTTATAAAATCATGCTGCCCACCATTGAATACGATAAAACGATAATCCACGTGTTGTCCAATAGCAGCAAGGGTTGCTAAAGTTTTGTTAAAGTCATACCATCCAGTTGCTGTTCCCACATAACCAATTTTCACCGGTCCGTCATAAGTTCGTTCATGAAACATAAATCTTTCGGTATCGGTACAGGTAGGGATTACGGTAATGGGTTTAATGTCTTCACCTCCCTGAAAAAGTTCATTGCTTTCAATCGTACGTTTTCCTTCATATGAAAGTTTATTTACACCAGCCGCATCGCGGTACAGTTTTTTCTCAATCTTTTTCAGCGCAGAAAAAACCACGCTTTTTCTGCTCACACTTCCCACATCTGCACGTTCATCAAAAGCAAAACCCCGTGTATCAAACAGATAAGTTAATCCCAAAAGATTGGCGACCAACGCCGGAAAATAACTTCTGGCGTGCGCAAATTTAATTTGCTGCTGCCGAACGATCTTTTTTGAAGCCCAAAGTAATCTGAAGAAATTAAACATCTTACCGAATTTATCGGTCTTGTATTCCATAGGATACCAGAATATATTTTTATCCTGCAACGATTGATGAAGCGCCTCCATCTTGTGAGGATCCCGAAAATCTTTAGGCTTTTCCAATGAAACGAGATGGTATTCATATTCGTCGGAAAGCTGATACAGATAGCTCAGGACCTGGGAAGCACCCAGAGCCTCGTTCATCCCGTTGTAACTGAGGTAAAGAATTTTAGTTTTCATAAATGCTTTTCAATTTTGCCAGATAATCCTCTTTTGAATAATTAGATAAAACTCTTCCGTAAATTTCTTTATCTACACTTATATCTTGTTTTCCTTTAATAATCTGTTGAATTTTTTCGATAAAATCATTGGCATTTCCAGATTCAAAGAACATAACCGAATGCTCTGTAACCTCCTTGAATGCAGGGATATCCGATAACAGAATGGGCATATTCAACCGCATTGCTTCTAATGGCGATAGTGGACACGCTTCTGAAAATGAAGTCATACAGAACAGGTCGTATTTTAGCAGTTCTTCTGAAACCTGATGGGTTTGCCCTCTAAAATGCAGATTCGGAATCGCTTGAGCTTTTACTTTCTCCCTGAATTTTTCAAGTTCCTGACCTCCACCAAATACATCTAACTCAACAGAAGCATGTTTTAATTCTTTATCGAATGCTTCAATGAGCAATTCATAATTTTTTTCTTTCTTAATATTTCCAACAGAGATAACTTTTAACAACTCTCCTTTTTTATAGGGAGGTCGCTCTTTTACACTAATCTGCTGGACATTACTGAAATTTTTCAGGACCTCTATGTTTTTATACTTTAATTTTTCTACTAATATGGATTTTACATAGGCAGATACCGCAACTAGTTTTATTTCCTTTTTATATGTAATCTTGTCCAGTAATGCTAGTAATTTGGTAGATTTCTTATCCCACATAGTATCATAAATCGCATTATGGTAGGACTGAACAAAACGTACATTTTCAGTATATGCCAGTCTGGCAATGAAGTTACTCCAGTACGAATGCGAATGCACCACTAATACACGATTTTCTTGTATTACCTTTTGCACTTCTTTTTTTAATCTGAAAATATTTTTAACCGAAAAAGGAATATCCAAACAAATAACTTTAGTGCCAGCAATTTCTGCTTTTAAATCATGTGGAGCTGAAAAATAAAGCAGTATATTGTCAAAATCCTTATTCAGAGAATTGACTACATTCACGAGTAAAGTCTCTGCACCGCCTCTTCCTAAAGTGTCTATGATATGTAAAATTTTCATTTTCTATTATATTAACAATCGATATAATCGACTAAAAAAACTAAAATCTTTTAATTCAAACCATAACAAAACTTTGATATGGATAGGTAAAATGCTGCTTTTTACCAAATCTTTATTAACTTCTGGATAGGTATTCGTAATACTTTTAGAAGAGCAACCATTTGTTAACAAACGTACTTTGTAATCTACTTTCAGTTTAAAAAGCTGGGCAGAGAATATGTTTTTGTCTAGGCACAAAATTAGTGTATCCGTAACTTTTTTAATTGAATTAATCATCTTTCCTGAAAGTTGGTTGGTCGCAGAATTTTTTCTTTGGATATAAACATAAGTGTTTTTATCCATAAAAAACACACTTGGTTCTTGTAGTAGCAATTTTATTAAAAGGAGTTTATCTTCCATATAAGTTATATCAGGATCAAATCGAAACTTCTTTAAAATATCTGCTTTTACGATTTTATTACAAAGCGAGCCATGAATTCTGCCATCGATAATATCTTTTATCAAATCATTGTTTTGTAAATCACTCGTACCTAATTCTAATTTAACAGAATTTTCAATACCGTTTTCATATTTCACAATATAATTTGAAATGATAATATCTGCATCTGTTGATTTTATACAATTAACATAATTCTGTAATGCATCTTCTAAGACTTCGTCATCACTATCAACAAAACAAATCCATTCTCCTTTAGCATGATCCAAACCTAAATTTCGTGCCGAACTCACCCCGCCATTTTCTTTATGAAAGGCTTTTACTCTTGCATCTTTCAATGCATATTCATCGCAAATTTTTCCGCTTGCATCTGTTGAGCCATCATTGATGAGCAAAAGCTCAAAGTCGGTATACGACTGCTCAAGCACGGAATCAATACATGCTCTCAGATATTGTTCGGAATTGTAAACGGGAATGATGACGGAGATTTCAGTCATATCTCTAAGTAATTCTTAATAATAAATTAAAAAGTCGGTCGAAATTTTTCTTACCAATAGAATGTTTTGGGTTACGCTTGAAATGAAAATTCAGACGCGCTGCCAATAGATAAATTCTGTCAACAAAATTTCCCCTTTTCAAATCCTCTTCTCTAAAAGAAACGAACGACTGAAGCAAATCATTGTAAATTTTCTGTCCTGCTTTAGATGAAATACTATTCTCACTAATTCTGTACTTAACAGTAATTTCATCTATATAATGTATCTTAATTCCATGCTTTAAAACTTTTAAAATAAATGGTTGATCTTCTAAAAGTTTTATTTCCTCATAAAAACCTCCTACCGAGTCATATGTAGTACGATGGTAGAAGAGGGTAGGTACATTTATAAATAAAGGAAATCGTAAATAATAACGATATTGATTAGATGTAGATAGGAATTTACTTTGATTCCGATCCAGTTGTGATGGTTTATTGGTGTTTTCACCTACATATATCATTTTGGAGAAAGTTATTTTACTTCCTTTTTCTCTATTAAATTTTAAGTTTGTTCTAATATTATTATCAAGTAGTACATCATCCCCCGCAATCAATTTAATCCATTCACCTTTTGCTGCTTTTACCCCCCGGTTGCAATTGGCAGGAATGCCTGTGTTTTTTTCAACCGTAATCATTTCTGTCCGAACAAAACGTTTTTTGTTTTCATCTATCCATTGTTGACAGATTTCAATGGTGTTGTCAGTGGAACCATCATCCGTAACAATTAACTCAATATTTTGGTAGGTCTGTGCTTTCGCACTTTCCAAGGTTTCTAAAACATATTTGGAACTGTTGTAGGTGATGACTACAATGGACACTAAAGGATTATTCATTTTTTATGTTTTTTATAAAAGTATTCTTATCAGCTTCAAAGACGTCAAAAACATTAAAATTTTCAATGTCCGTTTTTCGGAAATATTTCCTAATTTCCTGCTCAAAATCAGAATCGAAAACTCTTACAAAGTCTTTTTTAATTAATTTGGCGGGAATACCTGCAATTAAAGAAGCAGATGGAATACCTTCTTTATAATTCTTATTTAACAGTGAATTGGAACCTATAATTAAGTAGTCATTTGTTTCGGTTCCTGCCATAATTGTATTACGATTACCAATCCAAGTGTAACTCCCTATAGAAATGGGTTTTGAAATATTATTTGTAATTCCTGTGTTCAAATCTACTGTATAGTGAAAATTAGAATCAATAATTTGTGATTCATAACCAAATCGTAAATAACTCCCTAATGTGATGGAATTTGTACAAATTATTTGAGTTTTTCTTCCAAAATAACTTCCTTCCCCTATATGCATTTCAGCACCTTTCAAAATATGTACTATAAAATCATTACCAAATGAAAAAGATCCATTGACATATAAAGTGCCATTAACATTAAGTTCTGATTTACCTTTAAGTGTAATTATTTCGAGGTTTTTCCCAAATTTGCACATGAATTTTTTCACGGGAGTATTAAAAATAATCTTACCCTTTAAACCAGATAATTTCACCTTTCCGTATAATAGAAATGGAAATTTGATCGCAGTTTTGAAAGGCAGTAAAGTAAAATTAAAATAAATGGTTTTATACCAATTAATTTTTAGATACTCTTTTAGAATCAAAATCAGTCTCATTTTTTCATATTTTTTAGTAAACTTTTAATATCTACCTTTTTATTCATTTCTCTTAAAGTAAACAAAGATGATATCGTAAATATAACAAATCCTAAAGTGTATTTCATCCAACTTGTTTCAATTAATGAAACTAAAAATGCACATATACAGAAAGAGAAACCAGTTATAAAAAGTTTGGTAAAACCCTCTGTAAATGAAAACTTGTACTTTCTAGCCGTAAGAAATTTCAGTCCAAGAAAATGAACAATATAATTTACGAAGAAAGAGATGCCTAGACCAGTGAGTCCATATAAATAATAACCTGCAATATTACTTATAAGAAACACGATGTTAAAAAAAATCGCGGTTTTAAGAAATAATTTAGAGTCTGATTTTGCATATAAAATAAAACCCATTGCCCACGAAGACGCTCTAAAATACATCCCTAAGATCGCTACAGAAATCATAGTTGTTATAGGTAGGAATTCTTTAGAATACAAAACAACGACAACTATTGGGGACAATATTAAAAATGCAGTAATAATTGGGCTTAAAATTAAAATGGCAATTTCTGCTTGTTGGGTAACGGTTACTTTTAATTGTTCAATTTTATCATGTACACCGGCTAATCGTGGATAATAGTCTGCACTCATTGCGGTAAATATTATTCCTACATATCCTTCAACAATACCAAATCCTGCAGAATAAAGACCCACATCTGCTAAGCTTCCATAATTTCCTATAAATATCCTCAATACGTAGGAACTTAACACAACAAAAAAACTGCTTAGGCTTAACATGATTCCCATGGAAATAATTTCTTTACTTTCGATTTGAAACATTTCTCGATCTATAGAAACCTTTTGGATTTTAATTTTACGAGCAAAAAACCATGAAAACAACATGCCCGATATAGAAGACATAATAATCGCAGGGACAATTCCATCAATATGATAAAAATAATATAAGGGTAGAGAAATAAGTAAACCTAATATTGCTCCGATTAAGTTTGCTGAAGCAAGCATTTTTATTTTTCTTAGCCCTTGAAGAGCAGCTTTTTGACCGGAGCTTAATTGATTGAAAAGAAATGAGATAGACAACCATCTAAATCCAATTTCATACTGTTCACTTCCAAATGTTAGCTGGCTCAAATATTTTGCAAATAACAGCGTAAAAAGTGCCCCAGCCATTCCAGTAATCCATACCAGTTTTCTTAAGATTGAAAGTACTTTGGCCACCTGCTGTTTATCATCTTTCGCATTAGCCGCTGCAATATTTTTAACCGAACTTGTACCAATGCCAAAGCCTGAAATTGTCTGAATCAAAGAAATAGTTGACGTAAATAATCCGTTAATTCCCATTCCTTCTGCTCCTAATAATATGGCAATGAATTTGGAACGAACTATCTGAATTATAATATTAATCACTTGCACCCCGCCAAAAACAGACGTGGCTTTCATAATTTGTCGATAAGACGATTTACTTTGGGACACTTAGTATGTATTGATAATTTCAATTACTTTTTTGACATCTTCCTCTGTCATCACTGGAGAAATAGGTAAACTCAAAACTTCTTGATGCATTTTTTCTGCAATAGGAAAACTCAAATCATTGAATTCTTTGTAGGCTTCCTGCTGATGAGGTGGAATCGGATAATGAATCAAAGTTTGTATGCCTTGTTCCAAAAGATAGGCTTGTAGTTTTTCTCTTTCTGTGGTTCGGATGACAAATAAATGCCAAACATGTTGTTCAGGGCTTAGAACCACAGGCAAGATTATCTTGGGATTTTTAATATTTTGTAAATAAGCATCCGCCACTTTTCTTCGTGCTTCAATATCTTGCTGCATGTATTTCAATTTCACATTGAGAAAAGCAGCTTGAATTTCATCCAATCGGGAATTGAGTCCTTGGTATTTGTTTTCATACTTTACATGGGAACCGTAATTCCGTAAGGCTGAAATAACTTGAACTAATTCTTCGTCATTGGTAGTAACGGCACCCGCATCACCCAATGCACCCAAGTTTTTGCCTGGATAAAAACTATGTCCGGTTGCATCACCAATTCCACCTGATTTCATTCCATTCCACGTTGCACCGTGGGACTGAGCTCCATCTTCCACTAACTTTAGATTGTGCTTTTTACAGATGTCTAGCATCTTTTGATCGATGGATAGTTGACCGTATAAATGAACGGTTAAAACCGCTTTGGTTTTGGACGTAATGGCTTGTTCAATCCGCGCACTGTCTAAATTGTAGGTTTCTATGTTCGGCTCAACGAGAACAGGAACCAAACCGTTGTCAGAAATTGCCAATACCGAAGCGATATAGGTGTTGGAAGGAACGATAACTTCGTCTCCTTTTTGCATCACACCCATTTCTATGTAGGCTTTGAAAATAAGTCGCAAGGCATCCAAACCGTTGGCTACACCCAGGGCATATTTGGTTCCACAAAACGCTGCATAGTTGGATTCAAAACTTTCCAATTCTTTTCCCATCAAATACCATCCGGAATCAATTACACGCGTTGCGGCTTCCTTTAATTCTTTCTCGTATTGAGCATTTATTTTTTGAAGATCTAAAAACTTAATCATTTGTAATTAATTCATTGTTAGAAAAGAAATAGGTCTTACCTGTTCTCTTACTGATTTTATCTAAGTTTAATAATTCATTGTCATTTCCGATGTAGCCCACTTTTTGAGCGGGATTGCCTATCCAAACTTCATTGTTTCCTACTTTCTTTGTTACAACCGCACCAGCACCAATCAAAGCGTTTTCGCCAATGTCATTTCCTGCTATTATTGTAGCATTGGCGCCAATGGATGCTCCTTTTTTAATCGTAGTTTTGGTAAAAGATTCAGGATATTCTTTAGAACGTGGAACCAAATCATTGGTAAAGGTTGCATTAGGTCCGATAAAAACATTGTCTTCCAAAATAATTCCGTCCCAAATCTGAACGCCGGGTTTTATGGTTACATTGTCTCCAATCACCACCTCATTTTCAATCAGAACCTGACAATTGATGTTGCAATTTTTACCAATTATTGCATTCTTTAGAATGACGCAAAATTGCCAAACTTGGGTGTTCTCTCCAATTTTTTCAGATTGCACATCGGCAAGGGGATGTATTTTATGCATTTCTAAATTTTAAATAATCGTCGTACTCTCTAATGTAATCACTTTCTTCGTATTGATGTGAAGCCATCACTAAACAAATAGATCCAGATGAAAAATTAAGTTCAGAAGCCCATATTCCTGGAAGAATATGAAGACCAATATTTGGACGGTTTAACAGAACCTGTCTTTTATAAATTCCATCGTCTAAACTAACCTCAAAGCTGCCACTTGCTGCAACAAGAAATTGATGACATTCTATATGCGCATGTGCGCCTCTGCTTTCACCAGCTGCAATGTCATAAAGATAAAACACTCTTTTTACATCAAAAGGAAAGGTTGAATCGTTTTCAACTACCGTTAAATTCCCTTCGGCAAAATTAATTTTACCAAGGTCAATAACCCCACAATCAAAAACTGAAGGTTTCTTATCCATTTTTAATTGTTTTAAATTCATCAAAATCACGAATGTAATCTTCTGCATTATACATTTTATCGGATACAATCAAAGCCAAAGAATTGGTAGAGAAATTCTCTATCGTTCGCCACAACATATTGGGAATATACAATCCATAGTAGGAGCGGTTTAAAGAGAATTTCCATTCTTTGGTTCCATCGTGTAAAACCACATCAAAGCTTCCAGAAAGGGCAATAATAAATTCTTGCTGTTCTTTGAAAGCATGGCTTCCTCGGGTTTCACCGCCGGGCACATCGTAAATCCAATAGGTTCGTTTGATATCAAACGGAATTTGGTTGCTGTTTTCAAAGAAACTCAAATTCCCTCTGGGATCAATGATTTTAGGTAGTTCAATAATTCTTGGTTCATTCATTCGTGACACATTGTTTTGCTTTATTATGTTGCGTGCCTTTTGGCCGTATTCAAATTCGTATTGGGAATTGATGTAACTTACTTTTTGGTTTGTAATCAAATTTTAATATGGAGGAAAAGGTTGGGTTTGCAAATTTAGGGAAATTATCTGGGTAGGGTGTACCAAGTGTTGGGTATTTGGGGTTATTTTAACGGTATTGATTAGAAAGCACAAAGTATTCCGTACAAAGAACCATGTAGGTAAGGGGAGTGGCAGAACATCCCACCCCAGCCCTCCCTTCAAAGGGAGGGAGTTAGAGTTTCGTGTTGAATGGGGTTTTTGATTGAATCGGAGTTTGAAAGTCCCCCTTTGAAGGGGGATTTAGGGGGATGTAAAGTGTAGGGGGATGTTAAAAGTCGCGTTACATCCCACCCCAGCCCTCCCTTCAAAGGGAGGGAGTTTGGTTTTCGTATTGAATGAGGTCTTCGATTGATTCGGAGTTTAAAAGTCCCCCTTTGAAGCGTGGTCACTGAGCTTGTCGAAGTGTAGGGAGATGCTTTTCACATAAAAAAACCCTCTCTTTCGAAAGGGGTGCTATGCTAAATTAATTTTATTGGAGTTCTTCTCGTCTGCGGAGCAGATAATAGCTGCCGACTGCCATGCCCAGCAAGGGCAATAGAAACAAATAATTGTTGATCGGCACGGCTTCTCCGCCTGGATTACTTGGGTTTTCACGCCCATCTACTTCATATTCCGGTGTGGGTTCATTGTTGAAAAAGCCCGAAGATTGAGCTTCTTCTGTTTGCTGATAGTCCTCAAAAAATTGTGCATTTGTAAGGCTAAAACTCAGCAACAGTAGCAATAAACTGAATAGCTCTTTTTTCATTTTCATAGAAGCTTAATGGGTTAATACTTTAAACGAGTGAACTTTTCCGTCGGCTGTTTTTACATTCAACACCAAGACTTGTTTTCCTAAACGGTCGTTGGGTAAATAAGAATACTTTCCAGACAATTGGTCTTGGTGCAACACCATTTGACCATTCAAATTGAAAATTTTCAATTCGCTTAAATCTTGATTCAATGAATGAATCACTGTGGTTTTATCCTGACGATAAACTTGAATATCACCGTTTGCAAAATCGAGGGTTGATAAGACTTCATCTTCTTTATAAACCACCAAGAAACGGTCGTTAAATTCGCCAGCTTCAGTTTGGAAAGTATAGGTTTCTTCTGATAGATTATGGATGATGTCTAAATCTTGATCGACCAAATACATGGTTTGACCGTCGGCAAAAACGCCTTCGCTATCGTAAATTGAAATCGTATGAACGCCAGCTGCATAAGCTTTGTAACCCAATTGGATTTTATCATCGATATCGAAACTCGATTTTCCTTGGATTTTTAATTGATGCTCGTCAACCAAAGTAAAGATATCATCTGAACCTCCCATGATCTTGTTGTCATCCAATCCAAAAGCATCATTTCCTCCATCGAAATAAACCACGGCATTCATCGCTGAAATTCCACCCGGCGTATTCAATGTCAACCAATACCTATCGATTTCTGAAGAAACAATTCCATCGGTCGAATAGTTTCTACCCAAGAAATTCAGGCCTTGACCAGCCGTTCTTTGGGTATTGTTAAGGACGATGCTGTTTCCGTCTTCAGGTACTTCATACAGAAGTCTCACCATTACCGCCGAACCTACTGCAAGTTTACCGTCGGGAATTCGCGGAGCATAACCTTCATTTCCAGGGCCTGAAGCGGCGGTTCCACCAGCCGCAACCCCTGTGTTATTGACGGCATTGTATTGGGCGTAGTGGTTTCCGCTGTATCCGTCTCCCTGTTGAGTGATGTCCGGGTTTCCACGGTTGTCCCAGAAAAGGAATCTAGGCTCGAGAACCATGGTATTATTAGTATATAATAAATCCAAATCCAAAAGAGAGGGATAAGGGTTTCCGATGAGGTGGAAACCGGTTCGTTCATTCGTAAGTTCGTTAATTGTAAGACTTCCATTGAAAGGCACGCCGACAAATTCCGCAGTGGGTGCATTGTTGGAATTAGCCGCAGAGCTTGGTTCACGCAATGCTTGCCCAATGCCCGGCATATAATCGGGATTTGTAGCGTCATTGAAAATGAAGGAATTACTCGACTCGTCGTAGAACTGTACCCTTGGATTACCTCCATAAATTTGTCTGATGTTCTGATCGATTACCGGAGAATTCACAAAGTTGTATTGATTTCTTTCTGCTGAGAAAGTAAACAATTTCTCTACTTTAATGACTCCTTCGTTTACTGCATCGTCGTTGATCTGAACTAAGTTTCCACCATCCCAAATGACAAAATATTCAGGATCCTCTTCATAGTTGATTACTGCTCCATGCACTATTAAATCTCCTCCTACTTCAACTATACCCTCTGTTAAAAATTCATCATCAACTTCAACTGTTCCACCTGACTCAATTACTAACCAACCATCTTCACTAACTATCACAAATTCATCAACCAATAAACTACTATTAGCTGAAACTAAGACTTCATCCTCAATCATAACTTCACATGCATACATGATTTCATCTGAATCAAATGTATAGTCAGCTTCAAAAACAACTTGCTTTTTAGGCGATTCGGTAGGATAACCATTGCTCCAACTGCTTCCGTTCCATGTAGTGGATGTGGCACAATCTTCTTGTTTAAAGCTCACTGCCCAGTCGTGCATTTTCACGTTTTGACCGTTCAACGTTCCTACCAAACGAATGTGCGCCGGTGGCGTTTGTATTTGTGAAAGATCCAAGGTTTTAACTCCATCTCCGGTTTCGCTGATGTTTGTGTATCCAGGAATATCGATAAAATTTGTCCCATTGTCAGAACCTTGGACTTTTAGGGTCAAGTTGCCACCATCTAAAGTCTGGTTCCAGGTTATTCCTTCATAAGCTGTTGCTCCTTGAACGGATTCCAAATGAATGGGCGTGGAGGTGATGGTGCCGGAAGATACAGAAGTTACCCTTAGATTATCCACCATAAAATCCACCAAAGCTCCGCCTAAATCACCTGAATTAAAGCCAGTCCATACAAATTTTATGGTTTGGTTTGGAATACGTTGTGCTACCGGAATATTAGCAACAAAGTCCAACGTTTGTTGGTTACAAGAGTTGGAACCGCTTGCACAATGATTTATTGTAGCAATAGTAACACCTGTTGCATTGCTTGAAGAACCACCAATAATTAATCTTAAAGTACCTCCGTTAGAAAGACTCGAAGTGAAATTAGGACTGTATAAAGAGCGAGCGTCAAAAATGATTTGCTCTATATTAGTCAAATTAACAACTTGTGAGACTACTGCTATGTCAGAGCTTAAAGCATATCCACCAAACATATACATCCTTGCCGCTCTACTTCCTTGACTTGACCAATTACCACTGTCATAAGTATTTACAGTTAAAACTGAGGCATTTGTTTTAAAACCTGTCCAATTTGTATTTGTCTCAAAACTTGGGTTTTGTATAGGATTTCCACTTCCGCTTGAAACTATAACATCATGACTCGCGTTCGCTTCCACTCCTGATAAAGCATTCGATTGAAACTGCGCTTGGGTGGTTTGGAACCAATCGGGCGAAGGTTTTGGGGTTTGATAGGTGAAACTATAGGTTTCGGTGGTATAATCACTCCATACATTGGCTGCTCCTCTTACTCTGGCACGGACGTAATAGGTAGTACCATTTGTTGGTGTAAAAGTAGGATGGTCAAAAGTAAGATTGACTTGATTGTTTGCTGGGTTATTGATATTGAAAGGCAAAGTAGCCGGTGTTCCAGAGAAATCAGCATTTGGACTGATTTGTATTTGATACATATTGGCAGCGTATCCTCCACCATGACTCACTCTAAACACTGGTTGGTCTGTGTTGATTCTACTGTTGTTGAATGCCAGTTGTTCTGTTCCGCCATAGTTGTGGAAAACCACGTCTTTGGGTGTCTCGGTTTGTTCCCACTGCCACGTAATGGTCGAATTCTGCGTAATATTAAAAGTAACTGAACCTGTTGTCCCTGTCGCAGGTACACTTCCAGTTCCTGTCCATCCTGTAACTATGTATCCCGCTCGCGTTCCTGATGTTGCGGTAACAGAGGTGTTGTTTGCATACGTATATGAACCGTTTGCAGGATTTGCGCCTGTGTAGGCTTCGGAAATAGTCAAGGTGCGGTCGGTGGAGGGTACGGTATAATCAATTAATAAGTATGGTTTTAAATCTCCATTCGGTCCTCCAATATGGTTACGCATTTTATAAATACTTGTATTATGCCAACTTCCACCTGGATCAACACTTAAACTTAAATATCCTCCAAAATTATTTTTTGTTGTCGATAAACCTTCACTATTAAAAGTAGAATTTTTCCAACCTAAAGATTGATTTGTTAGTCGATCTGATGAATAAAATGTAGTAGCACTATTATATAATGTGCTCCCTGAATAAGTTGTTGGATCTAAAGCATTTTTAAAACGGAAAGCATTAGTATTATGAGAATTCACTTGAATGTCAAAAATATAAACATATCCAGATGCTGAATTAATTATTGCAGATGAAGATATAGATGTTAGATTATATTTAATAAACCCTCTGACAAAATAACCAGAATCCCTTCCAAATTGAAAATCATTATAGTCATACCCATCATTGGCAACACTTCTTGTCCAATTTGTGGTTACGTTAGGATAAACATTCACCGTCGGATCCACCTTCACTGGAAACACTCTTTCGTTGCTGAGTAGCCATTCGGTTTTCACTTTGGTTTTGATGGTTAAAGTATTTCCTATCAAAGCAGTTTCAAAAACCGTATTTTCTTCTTGTCTTAATTCGTTTTTCGCATCGGTAGAAACCGGGTTTTCATACAAATACATTTCTTTACCGAATTGGTTTTGAATCAGAATTCCGTTTTCTGTAATAGTATGTGTCCAGCCGTAAGGCAAAACCACATCTTCTGAGAAGACCAAGTAGTCGGCATGGTCAGGAATGTTTCCTAAATCCTGTTTTTGATGGATGATGTAGTTCAATTCTCTTTTTCCGGTCAGCACAGCAAATTCGGCTGCAATGTTTCCGTATAGGTTGTTGTAATAAGCTTTATCGTTAACAATGGAAACAGGAACATTGGCGCTATTTACTGTTCCTACGGCTTGTCCGTTGACTTCCCAATACATTTTTGTGTTGAGGAATTCTTTGACTTCACCTTCTGCGGTTTTGTTTTTAATTCCAGTATGTGAAGAAGCACCAAAGTAGGATTCCATCAAGTTGGTGGCATTGACAAATGGAAAATCCGCATTGGGATTTTGAGTGATTTTATGGTCGATGTCCAGGAATTGTCCATTTTTCTCATAATGAATAGGTCCTGCCCCGATGAGCGCGGTGAAACTTCCATCTTCATTGATATAGTGTTTGGAGAAAGCATCGCGTTTGCTTTGGTCTTCTTTTTTACCTTTCACCGCATCAAAGGGGGACGTGTTTCCGGATGCTTTAAGATCTGCGTCAGTGGCAGATCGTTGAGATTCTGCCTGAGTTAACTGGGCAGTATCTGTATTTGGGTTAATTCTTTGGTTTGTTTTTAGATTTTGAGCATAACCATTTACCGCGTAAAGCATGGTTATAGCGAGTATAATCGATACCCTTACTCTTTTAAAAAATAGGACTCTCATAGTAAATTGGGTTAGGATAGGAATATTATTTTGGGGTTATTCTGGTATTATTTTTTCAGATGCATACTAATTAAAATTAGGATTGCGGAAATTTTATAAAGAAAGAACCCGAATAGAATTCAGGTTCTTTCTAGAAAATAATTTATTTGATGATTTTTTTGGTCAATTTTTCTCCATTTTCCAATGTTGTTTTGAGTACGTAAACGCCTTTAGGAAGTTGGTTGGTTCGGATTCGAACTTCTTTGCTCATGTTTTTAAGCGTGTTCACTTTCTTTCCGGTTAGGTCATAGACTTCCACCGTTTGAATGTTTAGAGTAGAAGATTTCACAACAAATTCTTCTCCGTCTTTGTACACATTTACGTTTGCTTTGTTGTTCTCTACCGTAGCCAAGTTAATCGCTGTACCACGAACGATGATGTCATCCACGATGAATCCACCGCCTGTTCCAAAACCTTCATCCACTACCATACGGAACGCCAATCGGAAATTGGGTTGATCGGCTCTGGATTCAGGAAGCGTTAAAATTGCTGTTTGCACATCGGCGTTACCGTAATACAATCCCTTACCAAATGTTCCGTGCTCACTGGTTGTTCCACCTAGTCCAGCCGTTTGGTCCATTGCCCATGTTGAACCGCCGTCAATAGAGGTGTTAACGGTTCCATAATCATACACTACTCCTTCAAAAAGTTCGCCTGTACATCGCCATTTAAATTCGATGGTAATATTTTCATAACCTTGGGTTGAGAATCCCACATGCGCCCATCGTGTGGTAAAGAAGGTTTGATCGGGAAGATCACCATCCCAGGTTCGGAAATGTTGATTCGGAACATTGGGTTCGTTTCCATTGTAAAAGCCCATACCCAAAGATCTTCCAGAAATAGGAAGAACATAGGGGTTTCCACCGGTTGTTACATCGGAGAAATTCCACATATGTCTGTAAACATCGGCATATTGTGGAGCGGTTGAACTAGACAGCCAGCCATTGATTGCCGTGTTTTGAGATACAATTGTATTATTAAAATTACCATTGTTCCCATCAAAATTTTGTTGGTAAATGATTTCTTGTCCGTGTGCCAAAGACAAGGCAGCTATACAGCCGATTGTTAAAAAGTTTCTTGTGTTTTTAAGGAGTCCCGATTTCTTCATAAATTGTTCTTTTTGTTTTTAATTGTTTTTTTGTTTAAATAAATTCTTTGTTGAAAGAAGGTGCTTTTTAATTCAAGCTTCCTCAAAAAAAGCACACTCTTTTATAAACGTATTGAATATGTGCAAAAATAACTACATTGTATGCTGATGTAAAAGAAGTTGTATGTCCATTTTCTGTAATTTAGCAATAAGTATATTTTTTTTGCGCTGTTAATCAGTGATTTGCGTTGTTGAGGAAAGTCATCGAAATTCGCTAGAAGTAGATGAGAAATAAAAAAAAAAGATGAATTCAGATTAGTTTTATTATATTTACCTCCCTTTCTACTAGATTAATGCCGCACGTTTTTGAGGACTCATCTCGATTCTGACATTAAGTAGATTCTATATAATTTCAGGTGAAAAGGAGAATTGAAATTGGGAAATATTTCCCATAAATATTGTAATTTTTAAAAGTGAAAAATAATAAGGTGTTTTTTTATCCTAAAATAAATACTAGTATGTATGTTTCTTTGAGGAAGAATATTTTTTCCTTTTTATTTCTTTTGCTAATGCTCGGGTCTGGTTTGACTTGTGCGCAAGAAAGAGTTACCATAGAAACGATCAACGACCGATTAGAACAAGCTTCCGAATATGTCTATTCAGCCAATCCCGAAAAAGCGATTCCACTTTTGGAAAAAGTGCATGCAGACAGTAAATCCATTGGACACAAATCCGCTATACCGAGAGTAGGCTATACTTTAGCCATTATTTATTTCAACAGTTCCGATTACAATAAGGTCATCAATTTGGATGAAGAATATTTAAGAGTAGGTCACGAGACGAAGGATTATGAAAACATTACCCACATTCACCGATTGAAAGGGGGCGCCTATTCCGAATTGGGACTTTTAAGCAAAGGGAGTGAAGAGTATGACCAAGCATTACGCTATGCGGAAAAGATGAAAAGCGGCAACAACAAACAGTATGCGCTCAGTTTAATTTACAGTAATCTAGCAAGTCATCTTTTGAAAAGTGGAGCAACGCAAGATGCTATTTTTAGCAGTATCGATAAGTGCATTGCAGCAGCAGAAGGTATAGAGGAGACTGACAAGGGGAATATTTCAAAGAAATACAGGATGATCGCGTACGCTTACATCATCATGGCCAATGAGTACGCTAAAGCGGGTGACAAGGAATTGGCGGAGGAATATTACCTAAAATCCCTTGCCATGCAAAATTCATATACCGTTCCGTTGGTGGAGAAAGTTGTTTTGCTGAATCAGTTGGGGTATTTTTATTATGAAAAAAAGGAATTTGATCAATCCATAAAATATGCAGAGGAAGGACTTTCCATGGAGAAAAAAGCAAGTATTCCTCAATTGCGAAAAGAACTTTTCGAGGTGCTATCCAAGTCTTACATGGAATTGGATGAAACTGAAAACTCTAAAAAGTACCTCCGTTTATTTACAGAATTGAATGACAGTCTTTCCACTAATAATAAAAAAACGATAGATGCTGCGCTTAATAAAACCATTTCCAGACAGGAGGAACTACGCCTGAAAAACAGCAGTAAGCAAATTATAATCTATACTTTAACAGGGGTCGTTTTAATTATTTTTGGACTTTCGTTTTTTCTGTATTACAAAAAGCAAAAGCAGATACGAAAAATAGAAAAAGTTTTAGAGCAACTCAAAGAGAAAGAGAAAAATCCCGAAATGGTTTTGTCACCTCCTCGTAAAGTCGATAAATCCCAAGAGAAAGAAGAGAAAACACCTCTCATGCCTGTGGAAGCGGAGGAAAAACTATTGGAGAAACTGCATGATTTTGAAAACAAACAACTCTACCTGGAAAGGAAAGTTTCCTTATCCTATGTGGCAGCGGAAATAGAAACCAATACCAAGTATTTGTCGTATATCATTAAAAAACATCGAGAAAAGGATTTTAATGAATATATTAATGATTTACGCATCAATTACATTGTGCAGAAAATAACGAATGACCCTGTTTATAGACAATACAAAATAAATACCCTTGCAGAGGAGGCAGGTTTTTCTTCGCATTCCAAATTTGCATCTGTATTTAAAGCTACCCTAGGAATCTCTCCTTCTGAATTCATCAAATATTTTCAGCAAAAATAAAAGGGGAGGGGTTATTTTGGATAAGTCACGTTTACATCCCACCCCAACCCTCCCTTCAAAGGGAGGGGGTTCACTTCTACGAAGCGCGGTCACTGAGCTTGTCGAAGTGTGATCGGAGATTTGAATGAATTGTACTTTAGAAGTCCCCCTTTGAAGCGCGGTCACTGAGCTTGTCGAAGTGTAGGGGGATGTAAATACTTTCCTTTTACGAATAAAGTAAACCCCCACTGCAATTCCAACCAAAGGGAGGAGGAAAGCCCAATCGTCAATGGGAGCGGGGTCTGCTGGGTTACCAGGGAAAGGGCCAGAGTTATCCGTTCCATACTCCGGATCGGGAGCTTGGTGGTTTTCTTGAAAGAATTGGTTTGAGTTGGTTTCCGGTTCTTCGGCATAGTCTTGTTCAAAGAACTGAGCCGTGCTACATACGGATAAAAGCAGAAGTATAAGAGAGATTTTTTTCATTGTTTTTTCATTGATGTTTATAATCACGTTTTATTAATCGTACTTTAAAAGTCCCCCTTCGCACTTCGACAAGCTCAGTGACCGCATTTGGTAGAAGTCCCCCTTTGCACTTCGACAAGCTCAGTGACCGCATTTGGTTAGGGGGATGTAAACGGTGTGTAAATGGATGCATCGCAAATTATTTATTAACAAATTTCTTCGTAATCACTTCACCCGTTTCCGTTTCCACTACAAATACAATAATTTGTTTCTCAAACTGATTTACCGGAATCTTGTATTCCAAGTTGTTGATTCCAGACTTTTGGAAAGTGGAAAAGCCATTCAAACCAAATACTTCAATCTGCGTGATTTTATCTTCGGTCGAAGTCACGACGATGTGGTTGTCTTTTTTCTCAATGCGCAATTCCGATGCGGTCGCTGCTAGACTCGATGCGGTTAATTGATAAGGCATATAGATTAGTTGGAAACGGTCAGTGATTTCACCTGCTTCACCAATGAATTTGTAATCCGCTTGACTTAAATTGTACACGGTTTTTAACTTCCGATCCCGAATGTAAATGTTCTGGCCATTGGCGAACACACCTTCTTTGTCATACAGTGAGATTACATACGTTCCCATGTCAAACAACCGAACTCCCAAAGGTACAACGTCGGTTTTGACGAAAGGAGCCTTACCTTGAATTGTTAATTTATTTTCACCGACTAGAGTAAAAATATCATCAGATCCACCTAAACTTTCACTATCGTCATTACTGAATGCATTATCTCCTTCGTCGAAATAAACAACAGCATTCATCACGGATAATTCACTGGGTGTTTTCAGGGTCAACCAATACCGGTCCATTTCTTCCTCGTGGGTGAAATTGTCTTCGGCAAAAGGAATAGGGTTGATAGGGGGTGGCACATCGTCCCCACCAAAGAATTCAACCCCGGGATTTTTGGTTCGATCGCTGTTTCTGATTCTGAAGTCAATAGGTTTATTTGCTTTTACCAAAAAAGCAGAGCCTACGGTAGCGTATCGGTTAGGGGTTTTTTCTGTCGTAGCTTTAAACGGCGCAGCTGATCCTGTATTATTAGCTCCATTGTATATTGCGTAATGGTTTCCGTGATAGTCTGGACCGTGTTGTTCAAATAGCGTATTGCCACGGTTGTCCCAGAAATAGAAACTCCCAGAAATGTTAAGCTGATTGTATAAATAAACACTTTGTAAATCAATATTGGATGGATAGGGATTACCTACTAAATTAAAACCCTGCGAATTTTGCACTAAAGGGTAATGGATAGTCCCATTGGGGATTTCTCCTTTGAACAAAGGTCGGTCAAGGTTCAATGCATATAATTTTTCTTTGAAGGCATAGCCTTTTCCGGGTATGTAATTCCCAATAGAATAGACAAAAAAGTCGGTGAGTTCATTGTATTCAATTAATATCGCATTGGGATCATTTTCTGGATAAAGAAATTGTTTAATCGAATGTGTGTGAATGATAGGCGAACTGATGAAATTGTATTGCTTTCTATCTGGAGAGAGGGTAATTACCTTTTGAACCGCGATTTTTCCTATGTTTTGAGCTGAATTATCAACTTGAATCAAATTCCCACCTTGTCTAACAAGGAAACGACGGTTGGTTTCTTCACCCGCATAGGTATGAATGTACTCTTTGACAGTAAGAGAACCACCATTTCGTATGTCCAATCCTCCGTTTTCTCCTATCCATAGGTTTTTGGCATGGGCATGAATGTCAAGTCCTATAATAACATTGTCTGTGTCGTTTATTTTTACACAATGTGTATTTGTTGGTATTTGATTTAAGCTCCAATTTTCAATGGAATTCCAATTATTAGATGTTGCTCCTAGCCAATGGTTGTCCAGTTTATTGACGGTCATGGATTTTTCTAATTCGCAACCTCTTCTTGGACTGTAAGCATGAACTGAATACGTAGTGGTAGTCGTTGGCGATGCATAAACGTGTTGGGAAACTTCTCCATCATAAGGTTGACTCAAAGCTTCATCCAAATACAATCCCGTAAAAGGAGACCACGTATATTCATACTCTGTATCTGTACTAGAAGCCGACAACAAACGGAAAGGTTCTTCACAAATGCTAACCGTATCATTCTCAAAACTGATATCTTCACACGTTTGAAACTCATAAGCACCCATGTCAATAGTTTCGCCACTCAAACGTAGATAGCCTGCTAGGTCCAAATCGTTATCCAAATCACCATTGCCTTTGTCTGCATCTGTATAGTATGTGTTTTTTCCTTCGTTGATTGCCAAGCTGTTTTCTGCTAAAGTATAATCTCCATTCGCTGAGTCTGTAAATGGATTGGTATTGGCATTGGACACAATATTAGTACCGTCATAGTCTCCCCAATTAGGAAAATCCCAAGAATCACCTTGAATCAAACTGTTGTGAATATTAGGTTTGGTACCCATTGTTACAATATTTGGAAAGGGATTACCATTGGGTCTTAAATTTCCCCAGATAATGCTGTTGTATATTTTAACAAGAGAATTATCAATGTGGATACCACTTCCCAAACTGGGCGCACGGTTACCACTTATCGTTACATTGGTAAGAATAACCCTTGAGTCATGAATGCAGATTCCTCCACCATTTTCATGTGTTGTATTGTTGTGAATCAAAACATTCGTCAAAATAGGATAGGAATTCGATTCAATATACATTCCTCCGCCGTTAGCAGCGGTGTTTTCGCTAATAATTACATGGTTTAAAACGGGAGATGAATTACGATTGAGCATTCCACCGCCAAAACCACTTGCTTTGTTGTTACGAATGATCAAATGGGTTAAAGTAGGTGATGCATATACATTATGTATACCTCCTCCTCCTAATCCTCCACCTCCCTGAAAGTTTCCATCTGTAATGGTAAATCCATCTAAAACTGCAGTGTTGGTTAGTCGATTGTTAGAGCTGTGAGCATTGTGAACAACATTTCTTCCGTTGCCTTTCAATATGGTAGGATGGGTATCCCAATCTCGTTCTTCCAATGTGGTTTCGGTTGCATTGAAACCACCATAGATTTGTACATGATTGCACATTTTGAAAAATTGTCCGGCTTTAGGTTGGTACTCGCCTTGAGCAACCCATATCTGCAAAGTATTGTTTGTTGTCCATTCACTTTGATAGCTTTGAGTCCAGTTGAGCGCATCCCGCAATTCGGGGACGGCATTTTCCCAACTATCGCCAGTGCCGTTTCCACCATTTACGTTTTTGTTAACGTAAAGAATGTTGTTGACACTAGGTTTAAGTCCGATATACTCATAAGCACCCATGTCAATATTAGGGCCATTTAAACGTGGATTTCCTGACAAGTCCAAATCGTTAGTCAAATCACCATTGCCTTTGTCTGCATCTGTATAGTATGTGTTTTTTCCAGAATCGATTGCTTGGCTGATATCAGTCAAGTTGAAATTCGCATTAGCAGAATTTATAAATGGATTCGTATTGGATACGATATTGCTATTGTCATTGTTTCCCCAATTAGAAGAATTCCAAGAAGCACCTTGAATCAAGCTGTTGAAAATCATGGGTTTGGTGTTCGATGCGGTTATGATATTATTTGTAGAAGACCCATCCAAATTGGTGTTTCCATGAATTATGCTGTTGTAGATTTTAACAGAATATGAAGTTGGTTCAGTAATGTAGATACCACTTCCTTCGTTCGCTTTATTGTTACTGATCGTTACATTGGTTAAAATAGGAGAAAGGTTTCCATTGATAACTATTCCTCCACCATTTTCAGCTGCTGTATTGTTATGAATCAAAACATTGGTCAAAACAGCAGAAGAATCTCCATTGATAAACACTCCTCCACCGCTATGATTTGCTGTATTGTTATGAATCAAAACATTGGTCAAAACAGCAGAAGAATTGCTATTGTACAATCCTCCACCACGATTAGCAGTATTATCACGAATAATCACATGGTTTAAAATGGGTGAAGAATTATTGCCGAAAATTATTCCTCCTCCAAGTCCAATTGCTGTATTGTTATGAAACAAAACATCGGTTAAAATAGGAGAAGAATAAAAAGAATTGTACATCCCTCCACCATCTTTAGTAGTAGTATTGTTACGAATGACCAAATGGGTTAAAGTAGGTGATGCAAACATATTATGTATACCTCCTCCATAATCAGTATTTCCATCTGTAATGGTAAACCCGTCCAAGACCGCAGACTTGGTTAATTTATTATTGTTCGTGTAATCATTTCTAATAACACTGTTGTTATTTCCTTTCAAAACAGTGGGATGAATTTCCCAATCTCGTTCTTCCAGTTCACTTTCAGTGCCATTGAAACCACCGTAGATCTCTACATGATTGAGCATTTTGAAAGATTGACTGCTGAGGGGTTGGTATTCACCTTGGGCCACCCATATTTGTAAAGTATTGTTGTCTGTCCATTGATTGGAATTGCTATCAGCCCAGCTGAGTGCAGTACGCAGTTCGGGTACAGCATTTGCCCAACTATCGCCAGAGCCGTCTCCTCCGCTTACATTTTTATTGACGTAGAGTAGGTTGTCAGAGTTAGGGCTGATTTGCGCATGCGTTGAATTTAGTGCAAAGAGCAGGATAAGAAATGTGAATAAGTAATTCATTTTCATAGTAAGTAGTTTTAATAAAGAGAAGAAACAAATCTAGTACTTTTATTGGACAAAGCACCATTTATTGTTATCTGCTCATTGTGAGCACTTAGGCACTTGGATTAATCGTTTATAAACAAATAAATAATTTGTTATTTATCGTTTATTCGTTTTAATGAAAGTTTTCAAATAATCGTACACTAGAAGTCCACCTTCGGGAACCTTGGCAGGGTTTAGAACCCTGCCAAGGTTGTCTGTCAAAGAATCGTACTTTAGAAGTCCCCCTTCGCACTTCGACACGCTTGGTAGAAGTCCCCCTTCGAAGTGCGGTCACTGAGCTTATCGAAGTGTAGGGGGATGTAAAGGGTAGGAGGGTGTTTTATTGAGAAGTCACGTTTACATCCCACCCCAGCCCTCCCTTCAAAGGGAGGGAGTTAGAGTTTCGTTTTGATTGAGATTTTGGTTTGAAGCGGAGTCTAGAAGTTCTCCGCCGCGGCGGAGGATTTAGGGGGGGTGTAAATTTAGTAGATGTTAATCTTACGGACCTATTTTTCCATTCCCACTCACTAAATCACTCACTCTTTTCCCAAAATAAAAAAGCCCCACCTTTCGGAAGAGCTTTTTATATATTATTTTAAAATAATTTTCAATTCACCATTAACCATTAACCACTTTCCTTTTACGAATAAAGTAAACGCCTACCGCCATTCCTGCTAAGGGCAAAAGAAAGGCCCAATCGTCGATGGGAGTCGGATCGTTTGGGTTAGCTAAATCATCTGTTCCATACTCCGGATTGGGAGCTTGTGCGGATTGGTCTTGGTTGAAAAACTGGTTTTGATTAGTTTCTGCTTCTTCAGCCTGTTCTTGCTCAAAATATTGACCCATTGTGCATACCGAAGTAAGTAGAATTAATAGTGTGATTTTTTTCATCTGGTTTACGTGTGATTTACTCGTTATTATCTTTTTTTAAGTTGATTCAAAGAAAGATAATATTTCATTAATTTCCAAATTTCATGACGGATTTGGAGAACTTCCCTCTTTCTTTGTACTAGGTCCTGTAAACAATTGTGGGGAAAAGTGAGGGCTACACTTGAAGTGAAACCCTCATTTCCATTTTCCATTAACCCATCACAAATCAAAAATCTGTATTGTCCGCATTTTATTTTCTGCCTTTATTTGTTTACAAACTTCTTGGTAATTACCTCACCGGTTTCTGTTTCTACGACAAATACAATGATCTGTTTCTCAAAACGATTCACCGGAACTTTGAATTCCAAGTTGTTGATTTCGGATTTTTGAAATGCGGAACGTCCGTTTAGGGCGAATACTTCGACCTGGGTAATTTTCTCTTTCTCCGAAGTTACCACAAAGTTTCCATCTTTTTTCTCGATATTGATTTTGGACGCATACTCCGATGCATTATCCGCTGTGAAAGAATTTGGGATGTAGATGATTTCAAAACGATCGTTGAATTCCCCGGCGTCTTCAATGAATTTGTAATCCGCTTGGGTTAGGTTGTAAATCGTTTTTAGTTTCTTGTCACGGATGTAAATGTTTTGTCCGTTGGCGAAAACGCCCTCTTTGTCGTATAAGGAGATAACGTAGGTTCCCATTTCGAATAAGCGAACGCCGAGAGGTACTTTATCGCTTTTCACAAAGGGAGCGCGGCCGTGGATGGCGATTTGTTCTTCGCCTACCAAGGTATAGATGTCGTCCGAACTTCCGTTGGCTTCGGAATCATCGAGGGTAAAATCATTGTTTCCGTTCCAGAAATACACCACGGCAGTCATGTATTCTATGCCGCTTGGTGTACGCATTGTCAGCCAGTATCTATCTTTGGACGCATTGTCGGAGCTGTTCTTTCCAAAGAATTCCGGGCTGTCGTTTACCACGGATCTATGGGCGTTTTTGAAGTTTAGAGTTTGTCCGTTTGCATTGTCTAATGCCCGAACCATAAAGGCAGTTCCGGGTCTTACATAACGGGTTGGGATGCGAACGCCAGAGTCATTTGATGCTTCCGGGGCTTGTTCACCTGAACCTATTCCAGTTCCGTTTGCGGCATTGTATTTCGCATAATTGGCACCCTGGTAATTGGATCCTTGTTGCGCATAAATTTCATTTCCGCGGTTATCCCAGAATTGGAAGGTTCCGTCAATGTTGGTTTTGTTGTCAGTATCATTGTAAAGTAAATCCAAATCCAAATTCGATGGATAGGGATTCCCCACCAAGTTGTAGCCGTTATATTGATCCCCTGTTTGAGTATTAGCCGTTCCGTATTGGAGAGGGTAGGACATGAGTCCGTTGGCAGGTACGCCTTTGAAAACTCCGGTTACAGTTGCTACACCATTTCCCGTTGCTTCTTTGATGGCATATCCTTTGGCAGGAACATAGGGGCCCACTCCTGCATTGACAAACCAGTTCTGGCCTTCGACATATTTGATAACAAAAGGGGCTCCGGTGTAAATGTTTTTGATGGTTTGTCCGATTACAGGTGAAATCACATAATTGTATTGTTGTCTGTCTTCGGAGAAAGTAAAAGTTCGCTCGGCAGTGATTTCTCCACTATTCTCTGCATCGTCATTGATTTGAACCAAGGAGCCGCCGCTTTTAACGATGAAGTTATCTACTCCTGCTTCGTTGTGGATGAAGTCGGTAACGGTAAGTGAAGCATTGTTTTGAATGGTCAAACTTCCGCCGGTTTCCACTTTTAAATTTTTGGCAACTCCATCTGTTGAACCAGGGATATTAACCGGAGTCCGGATGATCACACAATTATCCGCTGTAGGAACAGCAGTGCCCGGCTTCCAGTTGAGGGTTGCCCAATCACTTTCGCCTGTATTCCAAACTTTTGTGTTGTTCTGCAATGATATGTTTCCGGAAGCACTACATCCGTTTGTGAGCATTGCACTGACTGTAATATCTATATTTTCTTCATTCTCCAACTGCCATTGCGTAGGTTTTAGACAAACTGTGGAGGTAGGACTGGAATATGCTGTAGTACAGTCTTCTTCATATAAGTTGGCATCCGTTGTCCAGTCAAAATTAAAATCTACATACTTATCACCATACAACTGGATGTCATCAAGAGATATAATATTCATATAAGACAAATTACTACCAGCCCAAGAATACGCTGAAAACCTAATCTTAAGCTGACTTTGATTAATATATGCACTCAAATCCAATTCCCCGCTATCACCAAATTTGTTGGGAGAGGCAAAAAATAAGCTATTAAATGAATAAACTGTTGTCCAGCTAGAACCATCATCTGTAGAAACATCAATATGCAGATATCCATTAGGACTAGCAGGAATAATACAGAAAATTTTAAATTCCAATATAAGATTTAAGAAGTCAGTAGTATCCAATGTGATCGACTGTAAATGATTCAATACCGGTGTTCCCGGCCATACATCATTATTGGTCAACACAAAACCATCCGGCGCAATACCCGAAGCAAATGCGATTCGGTTGATTTTATATTCTGGCGAAGAAGGTATATGTACAGAAGTTCTGTTTTGCCATTTCGCTAAATCATTGATTACAGTAGTTGTAGCATCTTCTTTAATGTTGGTAAAATAAGACCCCATGCCTGAATTGAAATCTTCATCAATAAGGGTTACAACCTCTTTTTCAGCATTGGAACTAACTATGATTTCACTATCACTACCACAAGTCTCTCCTTGCTGTATTTCAAATTCAACCTCAGGAACTGGAAGCACATTTACGGTTATTTTTGTACGTTCCAACGACTCACAACTTGCGCTGGAAGCGGTCACATAGAAAGTATAAAGTCCTGGGGTATTCGGTACCGTAGGAGCATAGGTGCTTTCAAAGTTGGCATCAGCTGTTGTTGAAGTCAGAAAATTCCCATCACTATCATACCAGTTAAATCCGGTAGTTACGGATGTTCCTTTCACCCAAAGTTCCACATCATCAACATTACAGCCGGCAAAATTTTCCACTTCCACTACATTGGCATCACATTTGGCAACTACTTCAAACAAATAATCCTCTGCTTCTCCTTCTTCCCCTAAAAATATTTGATAAGTTGAACCATTCGTATCATAAATATCTTCAAAAGGTGTACAGGGAGAAAAATCTGTAGTATAGTAACCATCTGCAAGCACACTACCATTTTCTTCATAAAACAAATAATATTTATGATTACGCACTCTCAGGCGATAATTTCCCGGAGCAGCTGTGTCGGGAACATTGAATCCAAACATCGCTCCATTTGTTATAATTCCTATATCATTATCTGAATCATAAACTTGTTCTCCGTCATCAAAGAAATCCCCATCCTTATTCCAGTCCACCCAAGCTTTGATTCTTGCAAATCCATTGCCTCCACCCGCAGCTTCAGAAGTATCACCCGTTACAAAAAGATTTACCGCTCCGCCTTGCTGTTGCTTGGCTTTATCAGTGATACCTGTAAAGTTCTGGTAACCTCCGGTATATGTACTGGGATTATCAAATTCAGGATTCAGTGATTCAAAGAAGTAAACATTATCGATATAAGTCCAGGATGGCGAGTCTGTAGAAGGCTCACATGGTCCATCTGTGGCTATTACTGTATAAGTAACCTCTAAATAAGAAGTAGCCGCAGGGGTTTGAATATACCCTCCAAATACAGCATAATTAGTAGGATCCCAAGTTCCATAAGGATAGGCTAGTAAGGTTGTAAAGCCTTTGCTATATTGGTCATTTTCTAATAGGGTGAGACCTATTGCATTATGTGGGTTATATTTATACCCAGCACTATTTCCAATTTGTGTAGCAGTTCCTGTCATATTGCCATCAAAGCCATCAAAAACGTCTCCTGCAGATGCTGTAACCGGATCCACATAACTATGACCTGTCACAAAATATCTTTGATTATTAATTGTTCCTTGTCTATTTGCATACATATGATAAAGGAAGGTTCTTGCAGCCGTAATATCACAACCATAAGGTAAAGAGGCGAGATTGATTTTCAAAAAACCATTTAATTCATAACCGCCCTCAAAGCCCACCAATAAATTTCCAGAACCAAATACATATCCATCTTCTGCGTCAGTACCAGACCAATAAGCTGTTTCATTAGGATAAAGGACTACCGTAGGGTCAATTGCCAAAGGAAAGACCCTGTTACTTTCCATCAACCATGATGCTTGTACTTTTAATAAGATTCTCAGTCCATTATTAATTGGGAGTACTTGAAATTCAGCCGGATTGCCTTCAGAAGGAATAAATGGGTTGTTGGTATAGTTCTCAAAAACCTCTGGTTTTTCAAAAAGAAGTTCTTTATTACCCGTGTCATTATAAACAACAATTCCTTTGTCTGTCAGTTCATAACTCCAACCTTGAGGCAAATAAATATCTTCACTGAAAACCAAATATTCAGCACCAGTAGGAACAGTCCCAAGTGACGCCTTATCAGGAATAAGGTAATTCAGTTTTCTCTTTGTAACATATGCCGTGTACTCTGCACTAATGTCACCAAAAAGGCCATCATAATAGACTTTGTCCTCTTCCACTCTCGCTGGTACATCTAATCCGTTCATGGGATTTACTTCAACACCATCAACTTCCCAATACATCCTGGTATTAAGAAATTCCTTAATTTCTCCTTGCTCAGTAACTGATTTGATTCCCTTGGATGCTGTTGCCCCAAAATAGGATTTCATGATGTTGTCTGTATTCTCAAAAGGAAAGATTTCATTGTTTGATGGGACAACTTTTGTACTTATATCCTTCCATTGTCCGTCTTTTAAATAATGAATTGGTCCGGCGCCAATCAGAGCTGTATAACTACCGTCCCCATTTATAAAATGCTTGGAGAAAGCGTCACGTCTGGAAATATCTTCTTTTTTGTTTTCTACGGCATCAAATGGAAATTTATCGTCGTTAGCGGAAATATATTCATGTTTAGAGTTTACTCTTTTCGGGGTCAAAGTAGGATTTACTTTCTTTGCAGATTCGTCATACGCCAAACGTTTTCCTTTTTCTGTTTTAATCCTATTAAAAAGTGTATCCTTATCAAAATCCAACACTTGAGATTTGATGGCTTGTATTTCTAATTTATTGGATGATTCGGAAACCATTTGATTAAGATGCTTCTCCTGCCCTAATAAATTATTGCTCAATAAAAACAATAAAAAAATCTTTAAAATATACGGGTACCGAAATGCCGATGAAGTAGTTTTCATGATCATAGATTTAGTATTAGCAGATAAAGGGATGGAAAAATGCGTTAGGCGGCATATCTCCTCCCAAAAAATGGTTAATTAGTTTAATCCGCAAATGTATGAAAGCCAGTTGATAAATACAATAGTTTCCTTAAAGTCGTTTAAAATAATGTTAATTTTTTTTTATTTTCCTATTATCTTTTTTGTACATTTCGCAGATATTCTCGCATTAGAAGCCGACGGGCATTAATTCGAAATAAACAAAACCAAACATTGTACAACCTGCCGGTATATGAAAAACCATTTACTCTTTATTTGTTTTTTTACTTTTTCTTCCGTTATTTTTTCCTTAAAGGGACAAACCACTGAACAGATTAACCGGATCCGTTCCCAGTATGATGTAGGCATTTTGCTTCAGATGGAAAACGAATTCCTTCAAAAAGCCACTTCTGAGAAAGAACGCATAAAGGAATTGGCGGAAAAACTAAACATTCCTTTGATCATAGAAGAAAACGGAACCTATCAGGAACTACAAAAGATTCTGCCCGATGGTTCTCTTATTTATTATACCACTTTCAATGTGGACGCTGCCCGCTCCACCCGTACCAATCATTTAAATGTCGGAGGTTCTCTCGGCTTGAACCTCATGGGACAAAACATGACGGCTCATATTTGGGATGGTGGTTTGGCAAGAACCACCCACCAGGAATATGACGGTGCCGGAGGCCCGAATCGCTTTTCCATAGGAGACGGAACTACCGCGCTGCATTACCATTCGGCTCACGTGACCGGAACCATCATTGCTTCAGGGGTTAGCGCCAATGCAAAGGGAATGGCACCTCATGCCAGAGCCATCGGATATGAATGGAACAATGATTTGAGTGAAGCAACTTCAGCCGCCTCAAACGGCATGTTGATTTCCAATCATTCTTATGGATATCGGTCTGATACGGCACCGGATTATTATTTTGGAGCCTATATAACAGACTCACGCGATTGGGACAACCTATTGTTCAATGCGCCTTATTATTTAATGGTGGTCGCTGCCGGAAATGATGGAGACACCAATTACAATGGCGCTCCTTTGGATGGAAATGCAGCTTATGATAAATTGACCGGTCATGCCACTTCCAAAAATAATCTGGTCGTTGCCAATGCCAATGATGCCAATATCGATTCAAACGGAAACCTCATCAGTGTGGTCATCAACAGTTCCAGCAGCGAAGGTCCGACCGATGATTATCGGATCAAACCCGATATCACCGGAAACGGGACAGCCGTTTATTCGACTTACGAAACAACTAATACCGCTTATGCTTCCATTACCGGGACTTCCATGGCTTCTCCCAATGTGGCTGGAACTTTATTATTATTACAACAACATTACAATGATTTAAACGGGAATTTCATGCGGGCGGCTACCCTCAAAGGTTTGGCATTGCATACCGCGGATGATGCAGGTCCCAACGGACCCGATGCCGTCTATGGCTGGGGATTGCTCAATGCCAAAAAGGCAGCCGAAACCATTTCGACAAAAGACAACGGAAGCATCATAGAAGAACTGACCCTTTCTCAGGGTCAATCCTTGCAAATAACTGTCAATTCCGACGGCATCAATGAGCTCCGGGCTTCCATCTCCTGGACAGACCGTCCGGGAACGGCAACAACCCAAACCAACAACACCACGGCAAGATTGGTAAACGATTTGGATCTAAGAATTACACAAAATGCCAACACCTATCTTCCTTGGCGGTTGACAGGTGTAACTACAAATGGGAAGGGCGACAACATCAAAGACCCTTTTGAGCGTGTGGAAGTCCCGGGTGCTTCAGGAACTTATACCGTTACCATTACGCACAAAGGAACTTTGACCGGAGGCAGCCAGAATTATTCGCTGATCGTTACCGGCATCACTTCCACTTCTTGTGGCGCGGCCGTTACAGCGGTTACGGGAGGTGAAACCTGCGGTGAAGGAACAGTTGAATTATCGGCAACAGGAAACGGGGACACGGAAGAACTGCGTTTGTACACCAATTCCCTCGGTGGAACGCCCATCGATACGATCATCGGGAATTCAGGGACTTTTACCACTCCTGTCCTCACCCAAACCACCACCTATTATGTCGGTGCTTTTGGCGGAGGATGTGAATCTCCGCGTGTGGCCGTTACGGCGACTTATCTTCCCGCTCCTTCAGCGCTCGTTCTTACGCGAACCGATAATCCTATCGGAGGAGGCGACTGTGATTTTAATTGTACACGTAGAGAAAGTTTTTTCATTAGGTAAAGAATTGAGTTAATTAGGTTTATAGTACGCGAATATAACTAATTAATTTTAAAAAAAATAATCTAAACATTTAAATAGGTAGTAATTAAGTATTTTACAATACGCGAAAGGCTATTATCTAATTGATAGTCAATAGGTAAGGATTTAGTGATGAGTAGTAAATATTCTGCCAATGGGTTGGGTGTTGGAAGTTAGGGAGTTGGAGAGGTGAGGACTAGGGACTTGGAACCAGGGACTAGGAATGAAAATAAATCCAATCGAAACTCTCTTTTGGGGGGGAGGGATTTCGGTTGAATTTGTTTATTGTGACTTGCGGAATACATCCCACCCTAGCCCTCCCTTCGAAGGGAGGGAGTTGGATTTCGTTTTAATTTCGGGTTATAGATGGAATCGGAGTTTAAAGTCCCCCTTTGAAGGAGGATTTAGGGGGATGTAAATTGGTGAACAGTGAGCGGTGAAATGTTAGCGGCACTTTAAAAAGCCGTTCCTCTTGCGGCGGAAGGTGATTTTCGCATTTTTGAAAACTCCGGCCGCCGCTGGTGTTAGGCTAGATCTTATTGATAGGACTAGCGTCCTATCCTATAAATATGTCACCCCTTCGGGGTAATTGGTCACGGCAGTTCTCGAAGTTCCAAATACTCAAACACGCACCCACTCAATCCTTCATCCACTTCTTCCCAGTTCCTGGTTCCAAGTCCCAAAAAATGGGTCGGGGAAATTTCGGTTGGATTTGTTTATTAGCACTTGCGGAATACATCCCACCCCAGCCCTCCCTTCGAAGGGAGGGAGTTGGATTTCGTTTTGATTGAATATTTTGGTTGGAATCGGAGTTTAGAAGACCCCCGCCGCGGCGGGGGATTAAGGGGGATGTTTTTTGGGATTGGGTACTGGGAACTTGGGAGTTAGAACCAAAAAAAAGACCCTCTCTTTCAAAAGGGCCTTTCATTTCTATCATTAAATCACTTCTCCAGATACTAAATACCTGATACTAAGTACCAGAAATTTATTTATTAATAAATTTCTTCGTAATTACTTCCCCAGTTTCCGTTTCTACCACAAATACAATGATCTGTTTTTCCAAACGATTCACCGGAACTTTGAATTCCAAGTTGTTGATTTCGGATTTTTGAAATACAGAACGCCCGTTTAAGGCAAATACTTCGACCTGGGTAATTTTCTCTTTCTCCGAAGTTACCACAAAGTTCCCGTCTTTTTTCTCGATTTGGATTTGGTATGCATAATCCGATGCATTATCCGCTGTGAAAGAATGTGGGAGGTAGATGATTTCAAAACGATCGTTGAATTCCCCCGCGTCTTCGATGAATTTGTAATCGGCCTCAGTTAGGTTGTAAGTCGTTTTTAGTTTCTTGTCGCGGATGTAAATGTTTTGTCCGTTGGCGAAAACGCCCTCTTTGTCGTATAAGGAGATAACGTAGGTTCCCATTTCGAATAAGCGAACGCCCAATGGCACTTTGTCGGTTTTCACAAAAGGAGCGCGTCCGTGAATGGCGATTTGTTCTTCGCCTACTAAGGTGTAGATGTCGTCCGAACTTCCGTTGGTCTCAGAGTCATCGAGTGTGAAATCGTTGCTTCCGTTCCAGAAATACACCACGGCAGTCATGTATTCCATTCCAGTAGGTGTGCGAAGTGTCAACCAATACCGGTCTTTTTCGGAAGGATTGAAATTGTTTTTCCCAAAGAATTCGGGGCTGTCATTCTGAGCGATTCTTTGGGTATTGTTGAAGTTTAGCGTTCGTCCACTTGTTGGATTTTCTAGCGCACGAACCATAAAGGCAGTTGCCGGTCTGACTAAATTGGTAGGTTTACGTGAATCATATCCAGAAGGTACGCCGGCTGCCGTTCCGGTTGAATTTACCGCATTGTATTTTGCGTAATTCGCTCCACCGTAACTCGATCCTTGTTGGCTATTTACTGTGTTTCCGCGGTTGTCCCAGAATTGGAAGGTTCCGTCAATCTTACCTAGATTATCCGTATAGAATTTATCCATATCCAAATTGGATGGATACGGATTTCCAATTAAGTTGTATCCAGGAATAAATACTGTATCCGTAGGGTTTGGGGTATAAGTCAACGTAAAGTCCAACGAACCATTAACGGGAACTCCCTTCATTTTGCCAATTGTATCTGCGGAACCTGATGATGCTTCTTTGATGGCAAATCCTTTGGCAGGATTTAAGAGGTCATAATTTCCAGCGCCGGCATTGTAAAAGAAGTTCTTGTTTTCCTTGTGGTAAATCACAAAAGGAGGGTTGTCATAAATCTCTTTGATTTTTTGTCCTATGACCGGTGAGATAATGTAATTGTATTGTTGACGTCCCGAAGAGAAAGTGAACTCTCTTTCGACGGTGATTTCACCTGTGTTTGTGGCTTCTTCTATCTGAACCAAAGAACCGCCACTTTCAATGATGAAATTGTCAAAACCAGCTTCGTTTTTCACAAAATCCGCTACGGTAAGTGCTTTGTCTTTTGGGATGATTATTTTCCCTCCCGCTTCAATCGTTAAGGTTTTTGCTTGTGCATCTTCTACATTGACAGTTAGGGTTTTATTGTTTGGAACTTTCACACAACTTGTGATGTCAGGTAGTGTATTGGAAGACCAGTTTGTAGGTAGATTCCAATCTCCTGAGTTGGCAATGAATTGGAATGCATTGTCGGAAACCTCAACTGTATCTGTTGCAGCACAAGAAAAGGTAGCCGATGTTGCACTGGCCGTATAGGTTTGCGTTCCATTTGGCGCAGCAAAAACTGAGGGTGTAGATTCACCGTTGTAAGGAAGTGTCAAATTCTGATCAAGAAAAAGTCCAGTCTCAGGTGACCAAGTAACATCCAATTCTTTGTCTCCCGTGATTTTAATGTCGTCGATGTACCATTGATCTAGTCCATAACTATCTCCTGAAAATTTAAATCGATAATAGAAAGTGGATATGTTTTGATAACTACTTAGATCCACAGTAATAGTTTGCGCTGGAATGTTGCTGCTAATTGTAGTATTACTCCATATTGTTGAATAATTAATTCCATTGGTTGAAGCTTCTAAATATATTTTAGGTTTGTAAATGTTTGGTTCAAATACATTTATTTTTTGTTTAAATTCAAATTTCAAATTGGTATAAGTTTCTAAATCTACAGCGAGTAAGGTAGTGTCTTCATTACGTGGAAATACAGTCCAATTTCCATTGGTATTACCACTATACCAATACAAAACTATTTCAGGTACGTCTCCTCCTGCTTCGTTTGAGTCTGAATAAGCTCCTCTTAGGGAATTACTAGTACCTGAAATTGCCCATCCTTTTTTATCTGCAAAATCTTCCATGTAAATTGGAAAGTTTCTTTCCATGGCGCCATCAACAATTAGTTCCGCATAATCAAAATCACAACTATCTCCATTGATTGGGTAATTGGTTTGATTAATTGTAATCGGTTCGGGTGCAGAATTTACGGTTATGGTAACTGGAAACCGCGCCGACTCACAATTAGAATCTGCAGCTGCTACATAAAAAGTAGTGGTTTCGGTGATACTCGGCGTAGTGAAAACACCTGAATCACCGGTAAGACTTGCAATTGGGCTTCCGCCTAAAGAAGCTGTGTATAATCTAAGTTCGGTTGTTCCTAAACTTCCCGTAGCGATGATTTCAGTTGAACCTGCTCCACAAATCGGATCGCCGGTCGCTGAACTGACACTTAACGGACAAGCCGCAGTAACAATTCCCGAAACGATCAATGAGAAATTTTGATTTCCATCCGTTAGATTTCCTTTGTGAGAAATGGTAATTGTATACGTTCCCGCTGCGCTTGGAATATCGATTCTTTCAAAGGGATCTACCTTGTTATCCTCCTTTCCGTTGGTAGTAACACCCGTTAATTTCCAAGGGTAATAGGTGGTTGTGTTTTTTGTAATCCGTAGGTCAAGGTCGTTGACCAAAACGGGTGTGGGAGAATTAATTACTCCGGTATTGATTGAGCCCGGTCGGTCGGTCCAGCTGATGGATGCTAACAGGGGATTAATTCCGTCGGAATCCACTTCGAATGTAAGTGTTTGTCCGTTTGAGATGGATAATTCATGGATTAACGATTGACTTTCATTGTGTGAAATCACTTCGGCCGCTCTTTTGGAATTCATCAGTCCCCATCCCCAAACCGCGTCGGGTCCTGACGGTCCTGCGTCATCGGCTGTATGAAGTACCAAGCCTTTGAGTGTAGCAGCCCGCATAAAGTTTCCATTCAAATTATTGTAATGTTCTTGCAATAAAAGGAGGGATCCCGATACATTGGGTGTTGCCATGGAAGTTCCTGTGATAGAAGCGTATGCATTATCTGCGGTTTCATACGTAGAATAAACGCTAGTTCCATTTCCGGTTAAATCCGGCTTGATGCGGAGGTCATCCGTAGGTCCTTGGCTGCTTGAATAATTAATTGTTACACCAATAAGATTGCCATTTGAATCAATATTTGCATCGTTTGCGTTGGCAATCACTAGGTTGTTTTTGCTTGTAGAATGTCCTGTTAATTTATCATAACCAGTTAAAAGCGGCGTAGCTGTAATATTTCTATCGCCATCATTTCCAGCAGCAACCACCATCAAATAATAAGGAGCATTAAATAATAAATTATCCCAATCTTTGGAATCTTGAATGTAGGCACCTGCATAGTAAGTGGGCAAAGCATAGGTTCCATTGTCATAAAAAGAACGGTATCCATACGAATGGCTAGAAACAAGCATTCCATTTGAAGCTGCCGAAGTAGCTTCGGATACGTCATAATCCCAATCATAACCCACTGCTTTTCCATACGGAGCCATTCCTTTTGCTTGGGCAACCACTCCAGATGCCATGATGGTTCCGGCTACATGCGCAGAATGATAGTGTAGAAATGTGGTTCCGTCTCCAATTGAATACCGGTTATTTCCACCTGCTCCATCGTATTCTTGATGGCTAGAAAGGCCAAGTCCCGCATCCCAAATATGGGCAGTCATATTTAGCCCCATGAGATTTAAGCCCAAACTTCCACCGGTATTTAGATGATTGGTTCGAGTGGACTTGGACGCATCCGCATTGAAAGTGGTATAGTACAAAGGTGTCCCATCCGGAAGGATCTTCTGAAGTTCCTGGTATTTCCCATCCTTCTCAATGATAAGGGGCAGATTCCGAAGTTTTGCGACTTGAATCGCATTCTCTTTTTCTAACGTTTGCTGCTTTAGAAATGTTTGTTGGAGAACTTGAAGCTTACCTAAGTCGTATTGGGCCGTGATTTGTTTAGCTTGCTCAACAGTTTGTGCCCCCATGAAAGGAGAAGCTAGAAAGAAAAGTAAAAAACAGAGTTTTAGTATATCTTTTTTCATGGCGAACTTTAATTACATGCGATTTCAAATGAAGAAGGTATCCCGATAAAAATCTTCAATTTATAATTCAACTTTAAAATCGACTTTTCAATTGGCTTTTTTATTCCCAGAAGATTTCCCAATGAAGAATATTCCACTGAAAATAAGAAAATAGCAAATAATAATTTGACGGTATGTAAACTGACCTTCATAAAATAGTAGTTTCGAGTTTTAGTTTTAGAGGTAATTTGGTCGCTTTCTTAATTCAAAAGTATGAATTTTGTCATACTATACGCACATTTTTAATAAATATTTTTCTTAAATCCATACACTTGCTATTTGGATTTGATTAAGTAAGGTGTTTGATGCCGGATGTCTTTGTGGGGGGGGGCGGGTATTAGGTATCAAGTATCTGGTATTATTATGAATTATGAATTTTAAATGGGGCTTTGGCTTGCGATGTGACCCCACTGGGTTCGAGATGTTTTTTGTACATAGTTTTTACAGATTTATGACCCCGCTGGGGTCAATGGAGTTCATGGTGGTCAAAAAAATCTGTGTGAATCTGCTCAATTCGTGTTATCTGCGTTCTACTATTTAGGTATCGAGCCGTGTCCGCCGTGGCGGATATCAAGTACAAAGTATCAGGTATTTGTCAATCGAAACTCCCTTTAGGGTCGGGGAAAATTTCGGTTGGCGGTCGATGTGTTAGTTCTCAATTCATTCATTTTTTTTCCTAGTTCCGAACCGGCGGACACGGCCCTGGTTCCAAATAAATCCGTGTGAATCTGCTCAATCCGTGTTATCAGCGTTCTATTTTCTCGGTGACTAGTGACCAGTAAGCGTTGACTGGGAGACTTCGCGAGGTAGTGAAGGATTCTTCAGAACTTAGCGAAATCCTCTGCGCCCTCTGCGTGAAAACCCTCTGCGCACTTTGCGTGAAAGCCTCACTTCGAAATGTTATTAACCTTGCGGCGGAAGACAGTTTCCACTTTGTTGAAAACCTCGGTCGCCGCTGTGTTGTTTTGCAATTTACGATAGGACTAGCGTCCTATCCTATAATCATGTCACCCCTTCGGGGTTGTTGTTTCTGGGTTTCATAAAAAAAGCCCTCTTTTTCAAAAGGGGCTTTATAGTATTCAATTACTGAATCTGTGAGAATCTACTCAACTGTATGATTAGTGTTTTATTTCCTACCGTTAATTGTTTACAAATTTCTTTGTAATCACCTCACCGGCTTCCGTTTCTACCACAAATACAATGATCTGTTTTTCCAAACGATTCACAGGAACTTTGAATTGTAGGTTGTTAATTTCAGATTTTTGGAATGCGGAACGTCCGTTCAAACTGAAGATTTCAACTTGGGTGATTTTGTTTTCAGTAGAAGTTACGACGATGTTCCCGTCTTTTTTCTCGATAAGAATCTGAGAAGCGTTTTCGGAAGCATTATCGGAGGTTAAGGAATTGGGATTGTAGATGATTTCAAAACGATCGTTGAATTCCCCCGCGTCTTCGATGAATTTGTAATCCGCTTGGGTTAGGTTGTAAATCGTTTTTAGTTTCTTGTCGCGGATGTAAATGTTTTGTCCGTTGGCGAAAACGCCCTCTTTGTCGTACAGTGAAATCACATAGGTTCCCATGTCAAACAAGCGAACGCCTAAAGGAACTACGTCTGTTTTTACAAAAGGAGCACGTCCGTGAATTGCGATTTGTTCTTCACCAATTAAAGTATAAATGTCGTCTGAACTTCCATTGGCTTCGGAATCATCGAGTGTGAAATCGTTGCTTCCATTATTAAAATACACAACAGCCGTCATGTATTCCATTCCAGTAGGTGTGCGAAGTGTCAACCAATACCGGTCTTTTTCGGAAGGATTGAAATTGTTTTTCCCAAAGAATTCGGGGCTGTCATTCTGAG
>Ga0172382_10001198_pt1 | contig 47138 bp, 44 predicted proteins | sample Leawel138RmetaG_FD_122245 | JGI IMG/M metagenome (GOLD analysis project Ga0172382, IMG submission 122245) | Leachate microbial communities from a municipal landfill in Southern Ontario, Canada - Leachate well 138R metaG | ecosystem: Engineered > Solid waste > Landfill > Unclassified | place... | reverse complement strand
GGCGGTGGCGGTGAGTTTTTCTCCCACTTTGGGGCTGGAAGGAGAAAAAAATATGTCCACTTCGGGAGCTTGGGTCTTGTTTTCTCCGACATTCATATATTCTCCTATTCCCTGGAGAGCTCCTTGATCCAGATGGTAGCGCTGTTCTATTATGGCAGCTGCACCGTCTACTGAGCCTAGAACTCCGGAGATTATGGGGCTGACAAAAGAGAAAGGGTTGGTAACATTTACAGCGTCTATATCTTGGGCTTTGGCTGATAGGGAAAAATCATAATTGAGAAGAATGATCATCTGCAACAACAATACGAGGCTGAAAATTTTATTTTTATCGCTCAATCTCATCTTATTTGATAACCGAATCAATTATTATTTTTACAGAAATAGAGTCTAGAATTAAAATAGAGATCCAACTCAATAAGAAAGAATACAATATGGAATTGCTTTTATAAGCGACCAATCCTGCCAACGGCGCCATGACCATATAGGGCAGAGTTGACCAATTAAAAGAGTTCACAAGCGCCAAAAAAGCCAAGAACAAAACTGTTTGGAATAAAACGGCATAAATTCCCGATTTGAATTTATCGTAAAAATAGAAAAGGGTAAAACCTCTGAAGAAAAATTCGTAAAGAGCCAAGAAAAATCCGACGACCAAAACCTCCCTGTAGACAAAATATGTAAAATTATCAACAATATGAGCAGGAACGACATATTTGCCGAAAAAATCGAACTTTGCGGATAAAAAATAAAAAACTGCCGCAAAAATAACTGAAGAAAAAATGGCATATAAGATCCCTTTTTTAAAATCCCCTATCCTCATTCCAAAATTTTTGAGCGGCTTCTTGAGGATAATCTTTATGTAAAGAACCGGAATTAAAAAAAGGAAGCTTATTGTGGCCGCAATCGTCTGAAAGTTGTCGCTTACTCTGAAAATTTTGTGCAAAAACAGAGCCGCCGCCATTACGGCCAACGTGACAAAAAATTCGCTTTTAAATATTTTCTCCATATCCTTTCTTTTTAGAAAAATTGTAAACTTTTGGATACTGCCTCGATTTTTGATCCAACTCGGTATAATTTTTTGCTTTAATAAAAAATATTCTTTGGATTTTTTTCTTCTTATTCGATTCTTTGCTCCCTTTTCCTGTCAACCAGACTCATCCAATATATAAGAGCTACTGTCGCCAATTCGAAGGGGAAAAAATTGAGACCGAATAAAAATCCTTCTATCATCGTTCCCGCAATCAAAGTTAAATATCTTCTCGTCATCCTTCTGGCCACTCTTGCCTGAGACATTGAAACTCCGTCAAACATCAGTAGCAAGCCGATCGCTATCGAAAAACAGAAAGTCACCACTGTTCCAATTGCCGGAAGGGAACCTAAGCCCGCCAGATCCAACAGATCCTTAAGTCCCGCCAGAGAAAACGCAGCTCCATATATCGCGATGTCCGTTGGTTGAAACTCAAGGGGAGCGGTCGCCATATCCTTGGCCTTTTTGGCGATTGCTACCGGATTTTTCATTCCCGCAAAAGGAGGCATCTGTTTTTTGGCCTCCTCGGATTCCTTCTTTTCTCCGTATAAACTTTTTTTTGAACGGTTTGCGTCAGCCCTGCTCAAAACATTTCTCGCCGATTCACGCCTCGCTTCATTCAGTCTTATTTTATTGGCCAGTTCTTCGGACATAACTTATCAAATTCGAAATTCAAAATTTTAAATCCTAAACAAATTTTAATTCTTAAGCTATAAATCTAAAACATGTTTTGAATTTTAAATATTTGATTTTTGAATTTATTTCGAATTTAAAATTTAGTATTTCGGATTTATTATTCCAGTTCTCTTTTCGCTTCTTCGATTTCCAAAAGCTGTCTCGGGTCGGAAGTTATGATCTGATCCTCGCTGTAAGAAGCGATGACTTTTATGGCCGCATGCTTGTTTCCGGCAAAAAATATTCCCTCTCCCACGTTACTTTCCAGAAGCAGAAATTTCTCCTGATCGGTAAGGAAGAATGTTTCCTGAACTATATCGATGGCCGCGGTGGATTGCTTCAATAAAAATTGTATCGAAGCGTTGGTCACGATCGGTTTTCCGTATTTGGAATTCATAAAATCGTTCACGTCCTGAGTGATGGTTGTGAGCCCCGTATAATACTTCCTGCACCTCTTTGCTATTCCGAATAAGAATGAAGCGGCATCCTCATGTTGCATCATCACCCAAGCCTCATCCACCACCACCATCCTCTTTTTCCTTTCCGCCCGCATTTCATTCCAGATGAATTGAAGAACGGTATACATAGCAATCGGCCTCAGCTCGTCTTCCAAGTCCCTGATATTAAAAACTACCAGAGAATTGTTCATCTTTATATTGGTGTGATTATTGAGAAATCCGGAAAAAATCCCTTCCGTATATCTCTCCAGCCTGGTAGCCAGCGATCCGGCCCCTTCCATATTTTTCAAAACATCATACAGATCGCTCATCGTAGGAAATTTGTCAGGGGTAAGTATCCTGAAATTCGTGCTTTCAGTTATGTCTCTGATAGAATATGTCTCCCTGATTGCGGCATCCAATATGGAATTTTCCTCAGGCGTGATATTTCCAAGCATTATTCTCAAAAGTCCTACTAGATTAGCCACGTTGTTTCTCAAAGCATCGGCAAATTCCGCTTCCTCTCCTATTCTGGGCAGATCGAAAGGATTAAGATGAAATTTGGAATTAAGAGAAATTTTTATAAAACTCCCTCCTACAGTATCAGAGAGGTGCTTATATTCATTCTCCGGATCGATAATGATAACATTCGTTCCCATCATCAGAGACCGCAAGACTTCCAGCTTGACTGCATAACTTTTTCCCGCTCCGGACTTGGCAAAAACTACCATATTGGCGTTTTCCATCTCAAATCGGTCAAAAAGTATCAAGCTGTTATTGTGCCTGTTTATTCCGTATAAGACTCCCTTATTGGAAGAAAGCTCCGCGGAGACGAAAGGGAACAGGGTGGATAGCGGAGATGTATTGAGATTATTGGCCACATCCAGCCTATCTTCCGCCAAGGGAACGGTCGAGGCTAGACCTTGCTCCATCCTGAAGCTGGCCGGCTTGACATAGATCATCTGCGCCTCCAAAGAAGATTGCAAAGAATGTTGGACTTTGTTCAATTCCTTTATATCTTCTCCGAATATGGTTATATAAATTCCCACTCGGAAAAACCTTTCCGTCCCTTCCTGGAGCTTGGTTCTTAATTCCTCGGTATTTTGCATAGCTGATTCAAGCATCGGATTTCTGACTTTCCCGCTCTGAGCCTCTAGCTCCATTCTGGACTGTATCTGAGTCGTTGTCTTTAGAAGACTTTTGAGAATCTTGTTGGTATCGACCGGATGGATAAAAATGGAAATATTTATCGGGAAATCGACATTTATTACCGGAGAAAACCAATTGGCGCTCAAAAACCTGGGAAAAGCCATCACAAAAATGGTTTTGGCGCATGTTTCACCGATTTCCAGATAGCTTGGGGATACTTTGAAAGCCGCCGGAGCGATCAAATCCTTTACCACAGCCACACCTTTCCTATATTCTTCCTCTCTTTCCAATATTGGATCCCTTTGGATATCCTTTTGTTGCTTGCTTTTGCTTAAAAACATAAATCTGAATAAATTTTAAATCAATTACTTAATTTTAAATTAATTTCTATTCCAATTCTATCGCTTCCAAATCCTTTATCACCGTGGTTGAAAATAAGGAAGGATTATAGGAAGAATATAATAATTCTATTATCTCCTCCGTTTTCAAAACCGTGCTTTTTACGCCGATAGAATTGAGTCCGCCCGCCACCTGGTCCACTCTCTGCCAAAGCTGGTTCTTGTAAGTCTCGAATGTCTCCAGATTTTCGGTTATCTTTTGCTTAGGATTGAGCGTATCCATGATTCCGGAAAAAAATCCGGATCCTTTCGTCTCGACGGGATAAAAAGGAACCACTACGTAAAAATTTTTGGACATGATTTGGGAAACTTCCGTAAGTTCCCTGACAAAATTGCTGTATTCAGATATCTGCATCCTCATAAGCTCATTGGTGTGGAGTTTTTTATTCTGTTCCAAGAGATTTATATAGGGTTCTATGTCCAGTCTCTTGGAACTGATCAAAATTTGGATCGGAAAATCCAATGAATTGAGGAATCCCTGGTATCCATAAGTTATCGCTTCCTGTTCTTCGGAAGATTTCAGGTCGAAATTTATGGAAGAAACCAGAAGTATCGCCCTGAGCGACTTATTCTTCAAAACCACAATGTCGTTTTTTATTTCCTCTACATTGATATATTTCTGGGAACTCAAATCGCTTCCCTCCTTTTTATTTACTTTTTTTGAGTGAAATAATTCCATAAAAAATTTAAATTACAAATTCGAAATCTCAAACACTAAATAAATTCTAAGTTTTAAAATTATAATTTCCAAAATAATTTTTGAATTTTAAATTTAATTTTTTGAAAATTATTTCGGATTTCGGATTTCGTATTTTGAGCTTATTTATTAAGTATTTCGTTCTCGCTATCTAATATCTTGGCCAGATTGGCAATTTCCTTCTGGCTGATCGATTTTCTCTCGATAACTCTATTTCTTTTTTCTACTGTTTTTCTTTCAGCCGCTCGGCGCACGACGCCCTCTCTTTTCCATATATATATCTTGGGGCGGACAAAAAAGAACAGGGCATGCGCGATAAATTTTACCAGAGGCTGCCCGTGGGGACGGTAAAAAGCCAGTGCTCCGAATATCAGGGCTATCGGGATGGCCAGCATTATAAAAACTCCTTTCTCTCTGACGACAAACCATATCAGAAGCAGAACGGCTCCCATACCGAAAAGCCAGAGCAGTTGCTTGGCGGTCAATGGACCTACTATCGTGTCCTCGATATCGATGAATTGCGGAACATTATAATGCATCTACAATTTTCAATTTAAAATTTTACAATTTTCAATCAATTTAAAATAAATAATTTTTTTTATTTATTTATTTATTTATTTGTCATTCTTGTCAATGGTGCTTGTTATCTTGTGAAATATCATAGACAATTCTTTCGCCTCTTGCCATAATTCATTAATTTCATCCTTTTTATTATCATGAGCTTTTGCCAGCATTCTTAACCAATGTTTAGACTCCTGCGCTTCTTTTTTGCATATAAAAATTTTGTTGCGAAAATCTTTTTTCGAACTAGCGCCATTCGCCTCCATATAATTCGCACCGATACTAGTAGCAGCTCTTATTAGCTGACGGATGATAACTATTGTTATATCTGTATGAGGAATAATCTTGCACAATTCTATAACATTCTCGCCAAATACAGCTGTTCTCTCTTCTAAATCATACTTTTTTGAAAATTCTGCCATTAAAAATTGAATTTAAATTTTAAATTGAAAATTTTAAATTCATTAAATCGGTCTTATCCTCCTTAAAAAATCACTTCTATTTTTTCCCTTGTCTTCTTCTTTTATCTCTTTCTCATAAGGAAACTGCTGGGGGGTTGAAAATTTAACGTTATCTTCCGTATCGCTCGCTCCACCATCTCTCAAAAGGCCTTCCCTTTCCCTTCTCGACAGTTCCTCCGACAAATCGGATTTTTTACCGGATTTCCCGAAATAATCACTTTTCAGATTAAATCTGTTTCCCTGGACCTGATTTATCCTGGCCTTGTTTTTTGCCGGACGGACATCTCCGCCTGATCCGATCCTGTTTGGATTTTCATCCTTACTTTCATAAATATCTTCTCTTTCGTAATTTTTTTGAATATTTTTTTTAATATCTCCGGTAAAATTTTTAACAGGCCTTCTCGCGCTCGCAGATTCCTTGAAAACAATCTCCTTTTTCATCAGATCGACTTCAAGCGGAACGTTTTCATCCAAAGATTTCAGAATGACGGACAATTTCTGCTTTTCGGCGTTGCTGATATTTTTGGAATTTTGGCTGTAATAGATGTAACTGCTTCTCTTCATCAGATCAGTGTTTCCTGCTCCGACCGTATTGTAATAATCTCTTATCCAATTCCTTATCGATCCTTTGACCAGATTTTCTTTTCCTTGCAATTTCAACAATCCCTCCGATATTATCTGATCCTGTATTTCCGGATATTTTTCTATCGCCTGCATCAATGTCAATTTTACTATTTTTTCCGTTGAAAGGCTCCTGACTTCCGTGTTTATTATCCTTTCGACCACATATCGGGCTATCTCCTCGGCGGATTTCCTGTCAATCCCGATCTCTTCCGCCAAGACATCAGCAAACTCCTCTTCTTTAACCTCTCCGAAATAATAGCTCCTGACTATCCTGGCGATCGGCGCCATCTGAAGCAGGTTCAGATTATAATGCTTTCCTATGTTTTTAATCTTATCCGCGGTTTCATAAGAGACCAGCTTATCTTTAACATTTTCAGGCAACTTTAGAAACTTTTCCTGCTTTTCCACCGCTTGTTCATATGTTTCGTCATCGGGATTTTGGGTTACAAAAACAATCTGAGGAATCGTGCATAGATCCTCTTGGAATTTTTTGTCTAATTTTGAAAAATTACCGTCTTTCATGATATAAGTTTCCAATTAAGCCCAAAGCCCCGCTCCCGCATTTGCGGCATTGCTTCCAGCCACCCTTTTTGCACCCCTCATATTTCTTGTTACGTTTTCTTGGCCTCGCGGAGAATAGTTACCTATTACGGCTCTTCCTTCACTTACTATTATTCTATTATTCGGCGTATTGTTATTAACCATTCTTGGTATATTCTGATCGGCCCATTGCTCAGGACTTAGTCTTTCCAATTCTTCCCTAATAATTTGTGTTTCTGTAACACTTGGATCAGTATTGTTTTCCACCCTATGTCTCATGACTAAATCAATATTCTTTTTCCTGGCTTCTCTTAAGAATTGCGGACCATAGACCTGGTGATTGCCAATGGCGGTGACAGCATTTCGATATTGCCTCATTGCATCATCGGGATTATCATCAAATCTATCATTTTCGACTCTTTCAAGAGCAACCGCCATTCTCTCAGCCGTTGTTCCTCTTTCCCCCAATCTGTTAAGATCCTCATTACTAATTCCTTCTTCCTTCCATTTCTTTCTTAGATCCCTGACCAATTGCTCGTTTGCTCCTCTTAAACCGAAATCGGCAGCTGTCTGGGTCGCCCTTCTTTTAGAAGCTTCCTTATAATTTTCTCCCAGTTTATTCCATCCCATTTTTATGGCGCCAGCTGTTCCTGAAATGTTGTGTCTGGTTGCCATATCAATTCCTCTTCCACCCATCTTAGTTAAACCCCAAGCTCCTTTTTGAGTATATCCTCTTATCTTATTTCCCGTAGCTTTAGCAAAGCTCATGGCCGATCCGGAAGCCATTCCTCCGAATTTTAAAGAAGACACCAGCCCCATCCACAGAAAAGAAACAGCAAAAATAAGATTTAAAATTCCTCCAAGTTTTGTTTTTTCACTATCGCCTATTATATCTGAAGGAGAAATAGGTCTTGAATCCAGAATAACGATAGCCATTAATAAGAAGAACGCCATTATGGGACCCATAAAAGCATACTTAAATAAGCTACTCCACCAATCATTTGATATTTTCTTTGTTGCCGGAAAAAAGGCCAGGGCAAATCCGACAGGAGAAAAAACTAACAGGATAAGAAACGCTACCAATCTTATCAAAAGATTAATTGCAATTGCTAATAATGTTATAAAGAGAATAAAAGTAAAAACTATAAGCAAAAGTATTTCTTGGGTACTATCAGTGCTACCTTCAGGAACAGCTTTTTGGATATCAGTGAATCCTGTGATTCCGTTTAAAATTGCCGAACTCGAAACAAATTCTGAATTTTGATGTCCGGCTACGCGATGCATACTATCGACAAAATAGTACATTGCTGAATTAGAGAAATCAATAACGAACAAAGTAATAGCATAACTGAAATTAACCAAAAGAGCCATTACAACTAGTAATACTATCATTTTTTTTAGATGATATTTTTCTACTTGAAAAATTGTCGCAAAGGCAGCAAAAAGAAGAGCTAACATAAAAAACAAATTTATAAAATCCCTAACGAAAATCCATAACGTATAGAGATTATCATCTATCACTTCCCTGAAGAGCTCCTCCTTGAGAACCATATCCAATAAAGCGCCTGATACTAACAATAAAGTTGAAAGCAACCATAAAACGCCATATAAAAGCCAATTAAAAGCCCACAAGACCGGCTTCACAGTTTCATTGACGACAGCTCCTGCGGTATGTTTAGCATAACCAAGTGGATTAGTAACTGCATAAACTGTCCAATTCCAACTATCTCTTACAAAATCTTTAAAGTTGGCTTCTGCTACAGAACTCCTGATATTTATTGAGGCAACATTTTCATTGTCTATAAAATTAATTTCCGTACTTATTTGAAAATTCCATATAAATAATCCAAAAACCAAAAACAGCCCTATTTTTCCAAAGGTTTTTTTGGATGGCCTTAATCTGCCAAAAGCAGAGCGAATTTTCATCCCGACTTTTTTCATTTAAGGTGTGTCTAAATTTTCTGCTTGCAAAAAATCAGAACAGCTTTTTGTTTTTATATTAAAACTTTCGACTTTCAAAAAATAATCTTCACGCTAAAAATAGTTGGGCGTCCCAAATTTTTAAGATCAGAAATTCTAAGGTTTATTATAGCAGAAAATAAAAATTGCACAAAATGATTTTTGCAAAATATTACCTTAGATATGGACAGGTTTCAAACCTGTCCCTGCAATAGATATGCCCCTTGATTTAAAAAATTTAAAACGGAACTGATAAGCATATTCCGCACATTGCAAGTGCGTTTCCAAATTTTAGCTTTTGAGCGTAAAGAAGTTTTACAGCGAAGCGCGTGGAACTTTAGCCGAAAAAGCGTCAAGAAATTTGGCCAGCACTAAGCACGTGCGGTCGCACGCCGCTCGCCTAGGCGAGCTTTGGCCGACCGCGTGCCGCCTAAAAGCTTTAGCGGTGGAGCACGGAGCGCAGTTTCTTTCATCCACTTTCTTTGCTGTCAAAGAAAATGGAGAAAATAATCCGATCTTACCACCGAGGTTGTCAGGATGCGGTTTCTTTTTGTCTATTTTCTTTAGCGGCAAAGAAAATAGACTGGATCTATCAGAGATTGCCGCGTCGCTCGCCTAGGCGAGCGGATCTCTCGCAAAGACATAAAAAACGCCCCCCTCTCCTTAGATAAGGAGAGGGCTGGCCTGCCCGCAAAGCCTTGCTTGCATGGCAGGCGGGGGTGAGGTTTGAAAAATTATTCACACATCAAAAAACAGGCCAAAAGCCTGCTTTTAAATTGAAATTGAAATTTAGATTTTTAAATCACCCTTTTAAACTTTTAACTTTGCATTTTGAACTTTGAACTTTGAACTTAATAGATGTATCCCTTTATCACCCTATTGTTCGTAGCGATGGTCCTGGAACTGGTCTTTCCCCAGCCTTTGTAATTCATCTCGGAAATAGTGACCGTTCCGTCTCCGACTTTTTCCACTATTCCTACGTGGCCCCACCACGATTCTGAAGTGACTATGATCGCTCCCTTTTGCGGAGTTTTTCCCGTCTTATAGCCTCTGGCCTTGGCGTTATAGAGCCAAGTCCCGGCATTTCCGCCCCATGGAACATAGCGCTTCTGCGCCACATACCATGTGCAGTATCCGTATGGGAAGCTGTGTCCGGTTCCCGCTTTTCCTTCCAATTTCTTGAATCCGGAAACTTCGGGAGTCCCTCCCTCCGGAGTGGCATAGTCCCTTCTGGCGATCAAAGATTCGCTTTCTCGAGGCCGCGGAACTTCCTTGACTCCTCCAGGAATGACTATCTCCTGGCCTTCTTTTATCTCTCCGTTGGCGGGAAGCTCATTAAAACTGATTATCTTTTCTTTCTCCGCTTCGTATTTTTCAGCGATTTTATCTATAGTATCCCCCGAAGCGACAACATGAGTAAGTCCGGCAACCGGAAGAATGAATATTCTGTCTCCCGGCATTATTGAGTCGACATCGTCGATGTCGTTGGCCCAAAGAATCGTATTGGTCGTAATGTCGTGCGCTTGAGCAATCAAGCTCACTGTATCCCCGCTTTTGACTTCGTAAACGGTAACCCCCTGGCCCTCCTGAGGATCTTTCAAAACAGGACTCGAAGGAGCCGCCACTATTTTTCCTTGGGCTTCGCTGATAATTTCGTTTTTTTCCTCCTCTTTGGCCTGAGGATCTACCGCTCGGCTAGCCACAAAAGACGGAACTAACGACTCTTTTTTCTCTTTTTCCGCCTCAGCAGCCATATCTCTCCTTATTTTAATCTCGCTTTCCGCTTCTTTCCATTGACCGGCTAGAAGGCTTCCTGATTTTCCTTCGGCAGCCAAGTTTGTCGCCGTCACCAAAACAGCGCTGGAAACAACTACCGCCAAAGCGGAATATTTCCTGAATAAATGAAGCAACTTAACCGTCCTATGCCTTTTGACAAAATCGGCAATTTCTCTCTGGATTTGATATGTTTTTGTTTGAAGACATTTGTAATTCTTGCAAACCTTATTTATAAAGCTTTTTTTATCATTTTCACCGCTAATAGAGCAAAAATCCTTCTTTTAGCTCCTTTTTTTAGGACTTTTTTGAAATTTAAAAAGCCCATCAAATCGGAGCTCTAATTTTTATGCTTGAAAATAAGTATAGCCCAAGGATTATTTTTGTCAACACAATTATACACAATCCAAATTCAAAAGAACAATAAAAAAATAAACAAAAAAGGTTGTTTTTTGTTCATATCCATCGTTATCTTATTTATTTTTTCATCTATTTATAAGAGTATCTAAATTGTTCACGTGCGACAAAACTGACACTCTTATTTTTTACGATAATTACCAACATTTATCATTTTGCTTGTTCGTTGTTTCATTGTTTTTATGCTAAAATGAAATTATGGCTGAAAAAAATCTATCATTACTCTTAAGAGATTTTCTCGAATATATCGAAATAGATCTCGGGAGATCCCAAAAGACCATCGAAAATTACGAGCACTATCTCCGGCGCTTTTTGGATTTTTCCAAAGCCGTTTATCCCCGCGATATCAACCTGCCGACAGTCAAAAAATACCGTCTATTTTTAAACCGCTTCCAGAATGAAAACGGGGAGGAATTAAAAAAAGTGACCCAGAATTATCACGTTATTGCTCTGAGAAATTTCCTCAAATATATGTCCAAGCAGGACATCGAGACTTTGTCGGCGGAAAAAATAGAAGTGGGAAGGAACCCCCAGAAGGAAGTGGAGTTTCTGGAACCAGAAGAAGTTGAGAGGATGCTAAAAGGATCTTCCGGATCCGATCTAAAAAACCTTCGCGACCGATCTATACTGGAACTCCTTTTTTCCGCCGGACTTCGCGTTTCCGAACTTTCTTCTCTTAACCGTGATCACATCAATCTGAAAACCCAGGAATTCAGCGTAAGGGGAAAAGGAGGGAAGATAAGGATCGTATTCGTATCCGACACCGCCAAAGAAGCTCTGAAAAAATATCTGGACAAGAGAATAGACATCGATCCGGCCTTATTCATAAGGACCAGAAAAAATGGCGAATTGAAAGAAGATGACCTCCGCCTGACTCCCCGCTCCATCCAAAGAATAGTAAAAAGATGCGCCAAAAAAGCCGGGATAGTTAAAGATGTCCATCCCCATACGCTACGTCACAGCTTCGCCACCGATCTTTTGGCCAATGGCGCTGATATCCGATCGGTCCAAGCCATGCTTGGTCACTCATCCATCACTACCACCCAGATTTACACCCACGTTACCAACAAACAGCTCAAGGATATCCATAAAAAATTCCATAGGAAGAGATAATTTTTGTTCTTTTTATAAATATTCTTCTTTATAGATAAAAATGCTATAGTGATATAATGGTAGATTTATTGGAAAAATTAAATGAAAATCAAAAACAGGCCGTGACAATAACAGACGGTCCTGTTTTGGTCATTGCCGGCGCCGGATCAGGAAAAACCCGGACTCTCACCCATCGCGTAGCCTACCTGATAAAAGAAAAAGGCATAGATCCTTCAAATATCCTGGCGGTCACCTTTACCAATAAGGCTGCAGGTGAGATGAAAAGCAGAATCATAGATTTGTTGCAAGAGACAAAGGACAAGAGACAAGGAAAATATCTTGTCGCTGGCCATATGTCACCTGTCACGTTGCCTGCTGTCGGAACGTTCCACAGCATCTGCGTCAAAATCTTGAGGAAAGAAATAGAAAGATTGGGATATAAAAAATCTTTCAACATATTCGACGATCAGGATCAGCTGGCTTTGATAAAAAAAGTGTTCAAAGAGCTTGAAATAAATAAAGATCAGTTCAATCCCGCGGGAATCCTGGGTTCAATCTCCAAAGCCAAAAACGATCTTCTGGACGAAGAAAAATTCGAGCTGGGCGCCAATGGTTATTACGAGGAGACCGTCGCCAGAGTCTATAAGAATTATCAAAAAAAACTTAAAGAGAATAACGCTTTGGATTTCGACGATCTTATCCGTTTGACCGTAAAAATTTTTCAAGCTTTTCCCGAAGTTCTAGAAAAATATCAGAATATCTTCAGATACATAATGGTCGATGAATACCAAGACACGAATCGCGCCCAATACATGCTTGTAAAGCTTCTTTCTAAAAAACACAAGAACATATGGGTGTGCGGAGATGATTGGCAAGGAGTATATTCATGGAGAGGCGCCAACATCAAAAATATCTTGAGTTTCGAAAAAGATTTTCCCGAAGCCAAAGTGGTTAAATTGGAACAGAATTATCGCTCCACCCAGATAATTCTTGACGCCGCCAATGAAGTCATTTCCAAAAATATCAATCAGAAGGAAAAAAAGATTTGGACGGAGAAGAAAGAAGGCCATCTGATAACTTCCTTCGAAGCCGAAGACGAAAAAGAGGAAGCTGAGTTTATCGCCAATGAGATAAAGAGGTTGAAAAAGGATTCCGAAACGGATAAATTGGATCAAAAAGACTACAAAGATTTTGCCGTCCTTTACCGGACCAACGCCCAGTCGCGAATAATCGAGGAAACTTTTTTAAAACGCTCTATCCCTTACCGGATAATCGGCGGAATAAAGTTCTATCAACGCAAGGAAATAAAGGACATAATCGCTTATATAAGGGTCATCCAGGATGGAAACGACTTCGTATCGCTGGAGCGGGCGATAAATGAACCGCGACGCGGATTAGGAAACATCACGTTATCCAAATGGACAGCTTCGGCTCGGAAAGAAAATTTGGATTTTATAAATGCCGGTCTGAAATTAAAAAATAAATCGGGCATAAACCCGGTAAAATTGGAAGCTATTTCGAAATTCTGCGAATTTATCATTCGAATGAGAGACGAAGGTTTAAAAATAAATCTTTCGCAGTTAATACTGAAAGTCTTTGAAGAATCCGGTTATGAAAAACTGTTAGACAGCCTGGGAGAGGAAGGGGAAATAAGAAAAGAAAATATAAAAGAGCTCCTCAGCGTCGCCAAAAAATACAAAAATGATTATGCCCTAGAAGCGATTCCTGTTTTTTTGGAAGAAGTCGCGCTGGCTTCCGATACTGACAAGATAGATCAAGAGCAGAATTCAGTCCACCTGATGACACTTCACAGCGCCAAGGGACTTGAATTCCCAATAATTTTTATCGTCGGACTGGAAGAAGGGATTCTTCCTCATTCGCGAAGCATGCTTTCGGCGGACGAGATGGAAGAAGAAAGAAGGCTGATGTATGTGGGCATCACCCGCGCCAAAGAAAAAGTTTATCTCCTTTTTACCGGGATGCGCACGATTTTCGGATCCACACAATCCAACACTCCTTCCCGATTTTTGGATGATATTCCTTCCTGCTTGATAGAGGAAACTGTCAAATTTGAATTTGATTATTCTTACAAAGAAGAAAAAATTTCATATGAGGAAGAATCCATAATTGACAAGGATCGCAACAGATCTTTCAGGGACGGAGACCGCGTAAAACATTCCCAATTCGGCGAAGGTATGGTAATATCCAATGACGGAGACACCATAACCGTCGCTTTCCGAAATACCGGAATAAAAAAATTATCTTCCGACCATGCACCCCTAGATAAGATATAGAAAACGACAATATAGTAAGGTAGCAAAGTATTTTTGTGCGATAGTAAGTGGCTATCAGATAAAAAAATTATATACTCTCATAAATGCAATTCGCATGATTCGTACATTCGTAATTAATTCGTAATTCGTAAAAATGAAAAAACATTCAAAAGTAGGCTCTCGCAAGGGCTTGCCGACATATAGGACGCCTTCGCAATTCAAATCAAAAGTTCTGAGTATTGTAAAAAAAATTCCCAAAGGAGAAATTTTGACCTACAAAGATGTGGCCAAAAAAGCCGGAAGGTCCGAGGCTTACCGCGCCGTCGGAAATATTCTTAATAAAAATTACGATAAAAAAGTACCCTGTCATCGAGTAATCCGTTCCGATGGAAAGATTGGTGGATATAATAAGGGAGTAAAAGCAAAAAAAAATCTACTCAAAAAAGAAGGATTTATAAAATAATTTTTAAATAACAAAAAAATATGGAAAAAACCATAAAAAACCTCACTAAAGCATTTATCGGAGAATCTCAAGCCAGAAACAGATATTCGATTTATGCTGAAATCGCCCAAAAGGAAGGCCTTGAACAAATTTCCTCAATCTTTCTGGAAACCGCCGATCAGGAAAAAGAGCATGCCCGATGGCTCTTCAAATTTATAAATGAGTTGAAAGAAAAGAGCGGAGAGGCTGAAAAATATGAAGAGATCACTGTCGAAGCCGGAGCCCCGACTGATCTTGGAACGACTCGCGAAAATCTGAAAGCCGCCATCGCTGGGGAAAGCTACGAATTTGAAAGCATGTATCCGGAATTTTCCAAAACCGCCGGAGAAGAAGGCCTTAATGAGATCTCAGCCAGGCTGATGCTTATAGGAAAAGCCGAATCGCACCATAAGGAAAGATATGAAAAGATTCTTGAAGCGCTGGAAAAAAACTCCGTATTTAAAAAAGAAGAAAAAAATGAATGGGTCTGCCGACAATGCGGATATGTCCACACAGGAAGCGAGGCGCCTCAAAAATGCCCCGCCTGTGAGAAACCTCAGGCTTTTTTCCAGTTAAGATGCGAAGTTTATTGATCCTATACAAAAACATTCTATTCTACGACGAAAACGCCGGATAATAACGGCGTTTTTTCTATGATAAAAATAAAAAATATGCTAGTTTATAGCCATAGATAAAATTTATGAAAAAGATAAATTTTCAAAAAATAAAAAATTCCATATTTTATTTGTTTATATTTTGTCTGCCCTGGCAAACGATTTTTTTATTAAGAGAAACTTTCATTGAAAATGAAAAATTTCAATACGCCTCCTTCGGAATTTATTCTTTTGAAATTATCTTGCTTTTGTGGATCATTCTTAATCTTTTCAGATTCGATCTGGATAAATTTAAAAGATATTTCTCTAAAAAAAACATATTGGCCGGAATTATTTTTTTATTCTTACTATGGTCTTTTTTATCCACCCTTTGGTCGGACGATAAATATTTATCATTTTATTTTTCTCTAAAGCTGTTTTTGGGCGCGATGATGTTTTATCTCATCCAAAATCATAGTTTTAACATAAAAAAAATAGCCGGGATTTTTCTTTTATCTTCTTTTTTGCAGTCTATCCTAGGAATCGGCCAATTTATCTTTCAATCTTCTTTTTCCAGTAAAATTTTAGGTTTTTCCGCCCATCCAGCATGGCAAGGCGGAACATCTGTCCTACAAAACGACTTGGGGAGATGGCTCCGCGCTTATGGAGGGATGCCTCATCCAAATATTTTGGGAGGATTTTTGGCGATTTCCTTAATTTTGGGAATTTTTTTATATTGGAAGATGGAAAACGAAAAAAAAATATCAAGGATTCTTGTTTTAATCGCTTTGGCTTTAAATTTTACCGCCCTTTTGGCCACTTTTTCCAGAAGCGCTCTTCTGGGGTTTTTGTTGGGATTTTTATCGATAATTGCCTATTCTGTCTTGAAAAAACAAAAAATTTTTTTCCGAAAAATGTTTTCGATTTTTTCGGTTTTTGGAGCGATTTTTATCATATTTTTCGCAAGCTATTCAGAAATTATTTTTTCCCGGCTTTCCGACAAAAGCCGTCTGGAAAATAAATCCCTGAATGAAAGGGTCGAGCAGATCAGCGAGGCTAGAAGCATAATAAAAAGAAATTTCCTACTCGGAGTCGGAGCAGGAAATTATACCGTAAATCTATACCATAATGATTTAAAAAATACGCCCGTTTGGAAACACCAGCCCGTCCACAACACTTTTTTACTCATTTTTTCCGAGCTGGGAATAGTGGGAATTTTCATATTCATGGCAATATTGTTCCTTTCTTTCCGAAGCATAGGAGAGGTTTTTAATAAAAATAAAACGGACAGGATTTTTTTCCTATCCATCTTTGCGATTATATCCATTTCCTTCCTCTTTGATCATTGGCTTTGGACATCTTCTTCCGGATTGCTTCTTTTCTGGCTTCTTTTAGGCCTTTACAAAGAATGAATGGAAATTTTTAGCACACTCCGTCCATTGTCGCACGCCGCTCGCCTAGGCGAGCTTTGGCCGACCGCGTGCCGCCTAAAGCTTTAGCGGTGGAGCACGGAGCGCGGACGAGGCTTAGAAAAATGACATTTTAAAAATGTCATCCTGAGCGAATCCGCCTTAGGCGGAGAAGTCGAAGGATCTCTTTTCGAGATTCTTCACTCCGTTCAGAATGACATGCGATCTAAATAAAAAATTTAAATAAAAAAATTATTATTCAATTAAAAATGAAATTTTCTTAAAAACCTCACCAAATTTTTCTTATTTCTCCCGAACCACTTCTCAAAATAATAATCCTGGGATTCATAATATTCCTTTTTTTGGTTATTCCTATTTGCACTGCTTGCTCCTCCTATATGCCTTACTTTAAAATAAGGAAAATAAATCACTTTTTTTCCCCTTTCCCTCGCTCTTTTACATAAGTCGATATCTTCGAAATACAAGAAGAAATTTTCGTCAAAACCTCCCAGCTCGGTAAACAAATCTTTCTTTATAAACATCGCCGCTCCTGTTGCCCAATCCGCTTCCGTCTCTTCATCACTTTCCCATATTTTCCTGCTTCGCGGAAATCCCAAATTGCTTCTCAAAACTTCTACCAGATCCATTTCCTTCCCGGCGCTCCATTTCTGGGTATCGCCATTTTTTTCAATCACTTTCGGTCCGATTATCCCCGCCTCCTTGTTATTTTTAAAACTTTCCAATATTTCTCCCAGGTTTCCTGACAAAATCTGCGCGTCAGGATTCAAAAAACAGCTAATTTCTCCCTCCGCCTTATCGGCTCCTCTATTGCAAGAGGCGCCAAAGCCCATATTTTTATTTATCTCCAAAATTTTTATATTTTTAATGTTTTCACTTTCAATTTCAAGATTTTTTTCATCATTATTAACAATAATAATTTCGAAATCGAAATTTTTCGCTTTTTTTCCGATCGAATCCGCGCATTTTTCCAAAAAATTACGGCTTTTGTAATTCACTATTATAAAGGAAATCTCTTTCATGCTCTTTTTTCTTTTTTAAAATCTTCAAAAGCTCTTTTGACGTCTACCGCGTATTTTTCTTTGTTTTTCATTTTTTTCTTATTCTTGATCTTGCGGAGAAGCGTGTAAAAAACAACCCACGGGCGCCAGAACCAAGGCGTGTTCTTCTTAAAAAATATGAGTCCCGAATAAACCAGCCAGTAGATCTTATTGGGATTTTCGGAACTTTTTTCAAGATGATAAGCTTTAGCCTCGGAAACTATCTTCAATCCGAATCCGGCTTTTTTGGCCCGATAAGAAAAATCGGCGTCTTCATAATAAAGGAAATAATCTTCGTCCAAAAGCCCTATTTTTTTGAAAACATCTTTTTTGATCAGCATAGCACAACCGGTAACATAATCCGTAGTACGCGATATGTGCCAAGAAAAAATAGAATTTTTTATCGCCCTTTTCTCTTGTCGCTTATTGCTTATCACATGAACCGTCCTCATCCTCATCCAATCGATCTTTCCTCCTCCAAACCAAATCTGATCTGTCTTTCCTTTGTAGATTATCGGACTGAAAATCCCTCCTCGTGCATCCTTTTCCGCCGATTCGATCATCTTTTTCAAGGAGTCTTTTCCTATCACGGCGTCGTTATTAAGAAGAAAGACATAATCGGCCATTTTTTCAAGCGCCCATCGGATCGCCACATTGTTTCCGGCCGCAAATCCCTTGTTTCTGTTGTTTTTTATAAAATGAAACTTGTCAAAAAGCTTTTTCGCTTTTTCAAAAGACAAATCCGTCGAATCATTATCGACGACAACGACTTCCTTGGTGGGATAATCGGAATGCAAAACGCTGTTCAGGCAATCCGGCAGAACATCTTTTCCATTATGATTCAAGATGATGATAAATACCTTGGGATATCTCATTTTATTAAAAATCCTAAGAAGAAGCGGTTACGATGCTTTTGATTTCCTTGGCGGTTATGGCATTGGTTGCCCATAAGGAAAAGAAATAAAGCAGAGCGCTAGCAATCGCCAATAAGAAAAAATTGAGATCCCTGAAAAAAAATAAGAAAAGCGACATCAAGATTCCGGAAAAAGCTATCTTTCCCCAGCTTCCGAAATGAGGAGAATATTTCACGTGCCTGAAAGTTATATAACCGGTCAGGACGACTACCAAAAATTCAGTCAGCACGGAAACGATAGCCGCGCCGTTATATGAATATTTCGGTATCAAAATCATGTTCAAGACTATGTTGAAGGCGGCGCAAAAAGCCAAAATCTTCATCAATTTATTTTGCAAATTGGCGGAAAGAAGGATCGTATTGAAAAAATGCCCGAAAAATATGAAAGCCAGGGCAACTATGAGCAAACGCAAAACATTGGCGGAGATCACAAAATCGCTTCCCCCTATTATACTTATTATTTCTTCGGAAAGAAACATTGTTCCCGCAACCAAAGGAACAACCAAGAGGAAAAATATTTTGGCTATCTTGTCGGCTATTTTTTTGAAGCTTTTTTTGTCGGTAAATATGTGCAGAGAGAAAAGCGGGAGCACCAGGCCTATGATCATCGCCGGAAAAAAAGTTATGTTTTCGATTATTTTGTAAGCCATATTGTAAATTCCTACCGCTTCGCTTCCCTTCAATATGGAAAGGATGATCGTATCCATCTTGAAATAAAGAAAGGTGATAAAGGCCGATATTCCCATCGGAAAGGACATCTTTAAGAATTTCTTCCAATAATTCAAATCGAAATTTAGAGAGAATCTTACATATTTTCGGCTCAAGATAAAAATAATCGCGAATGAAAAAACCATATATGCCAAAAGGGATAGGATTATGGCATCGAATCCCCAGTCATATTTAACGGCCAGAAAAATTATGAAAACTTGCAAGACTTTTCCTAAAAGTTCAGTAGCGGCAACCTTGTCCATTCTCAGATTTTTTTGGAAGATGCCGTTAAGAACCATATAGGAAGAAGAAGCGACGAAAGCCAGCGCGGCTATAATTATCCCCATCTTGACCTCAATAGAATAAGGAAGAAAAAGACAAAGAACGGGAGCAATTATGACGACGCTCGCCGAGGAAATCAGCCTAAGCGTAAAGACGTTTCCTATTATTTTTTCTTCATCGGCGTCTTTTCTGGAAATTTCCCTGGTAGCCACGGAATAAAGCCCCAAATCGAGGATGGCTCCGAAAAAAGAAAAAAACGCAAGCACAGTTGCGTAGTCTCCGAACCCGTCCCGGCCGAGATATCTCGTTATGAAGCCTATGCTCACGAGAGCCAAAATTGTAGACAATACCTTGGCAACAGAATTAAAAAAAACATTGTAAGCTATTCTTTTGGCAATCATTTTTTTATATTAAAGCTTTTAGCCTCAAATTACCTCAAAGGCTTTATGACTATCTTCCTTTCTTCTCCTTCTCCTATGCTTTCCGTCGATATGTTTTCATTTTCAGAAAGTTCCATATGGACTAGCCTTCTTTCATAAGCCGACATCGGCCTTAGGGCGACAACTTTTCCCTCTTCTATCGCCTTCTTTGCCATATCATTAGCCAGATGGACTATGGACTCATTCTTTTCTTTCTTGTAAGAATTGACATCCAGGATGAATTTCATCCTTTCTTCAGTCTTTTTCCTGACGATCAGCCTGACTAGATGCTGGAGCGCCTGCAAGTTATCCCCATTCTGCCCGATAAGAAAATTCGATCCGCTTTCTGTTTTTATATTGCAGACAATGCTGGTTCCATCTTCACCGCTGACTTCATCCGCCGAGACTTCGCACTCGAAGCCCATCGATTTTGTCATATCCTTTGTGGATGATTCAATAATTTTTTTAACTTTTTTATCCATATATTTATAAAACTAAAGAATTTATCAAAAATTATTTTTGTGCTTTCCCTTCCTCGCTTTTCTTAAATATATATATCTGCTGAAAAACCGCAAACAGCGTCGAAAACAGCCAATAAATGGAAAGCCCCGCCGCAAACTTTATTCCGATAAAAAGAGTCAGGAGCGGACCCAGGACCAGCATCTGCTTGTTCATCATCTGGGCGAAATCAGGCGCTTCTTTCTCATCTTTGCCGTTCTTGTCTTTCTTTTTTTCATCTTCCTTGTTCTTGGAGCTCTTTGCCATTATGAGCTTGGTCTGCCAGAATTGAGCCGCCGCCGCCATTATGGCTATAGGGATACTCGGTTTCAAGAGATCCACGATTCCCAGAAAGGTCTTGTTTATCTCTCCGGGGTTGCTGACGAACGAATAAAGATCCTTGCCGTCGATAACCAGTCCCGCGTTAGAAATGTTTATTATGACCCTGTATATGGCTATCAAAAAAACTATCTGAATTATGAGCGGCAGGCATCCGGAAAAAGGATTGACCTTGTTTTCCTTGTAAAAATTCATTATCTCCTTGGTTTGTTTTTCTTTGTCGTCTTTGTATTTTTTCTGGATCTTTTTTAGTTCCGGCTGGATTTCCTGCATCTTCTTCTGGGACTCGATCTGTTTCTTGGAAAGAGGGATCATCACCGACTTTATAATCAGCGTAACCGCGATAATGGCGATTCCAAAATCTCCCCCGGGCAGAAAGTCGTAGAGGAAAATCAGCATATTATAAAGTGGTTGATACACTAACGCGTTAAAAATTTCTCCCATAAAGATCTATCTTAAGAAATTAAACAGAAAGTTTTTTTCTTCCTTTTTTTCTTCTTCTCTTTATAACTTCTCTCCCCTTCTTAGTGCTCATCCTTTTGAGAAATCCGTGCACCTTTTTTCGCTTTCTTTTTTTGGGCTGATAGGTTCTTTTTGTGCTCATCTTTTTTAAAATATTAAAATTAAAATTACAAAAATTTTTCAGCGTCAAAAATTTGGCGCCTGCATTTATTCAATGTTCTAAAGTTATCACATCTTTTAGCGTTTGTCGAGGCTTGCTATTTAATAAAAATCGTCCATCCGCGACGACCGAGACTTAGAAAATTAAGTCGAGCGATTTAAAATTTTAGTTAAATGAACCCGCTCGCCTAGGCGAGCGGGGGAATATAAAAAATTTTAAAGAGCAAGGCTTAATTTTGTTATCGAGATTGTCAGGATGGCAGTTTTCTGTAAATTTTTTGCTCGCCTCGCTGGAGCTTATCGAAGCGGGCTGTCAAAAAAGTTAATGGAAAATCATTTCAATTTGTATTTCCTTAAAATATCCTTTACTATAAATCTATAAAACTTATCATCTTACAAAAAATTATGAAAAAGAGAATCTTTTCCGGCATCCAGCCGAGCGGAAACCTGCACATAGGAAACTATCTGGGCGCGATCAAAAACTGGGTCAAGCTCCAAGATGAGTATGAGTCAATTTTTTGCATTGTTGATCTCCATGCCATAACCGTTCCCCAAAAGCCGGAGGAATTAAAAAAAAGAACCCTTGAAATAGCTAAAACTTACCTCGCCTCCGGAATCGATCCAAAGAAATCCGCTATCTTCATCCAGTCTCATATAAAAGAACACACGGAATTGGCCTGGATCTTAAACACGATAACAAAGATTCCGGAACTCAATAAAATGACCCAATTCAAAGACAAGTCCGCAAAAGAAGGCACTGAAAAATCCAGCGCGGGATTATTCAACTATCCTGTTCTGATGGCTTCCGATATCCTTCTTTATGACGCCGAACTGGTTCCGGTCGGCGAAGATCAGCTCCAACATATTGAGCTTACTCGCATTCTAGCCAAAAGATTCAATAGCAGATTTGGAGAAACCTTTAATATACCGGAGCCTTTCTATGTGCAAGAAGAAAGGATGCTTGCCCGCCGAAGCCTTGGCGCAGGAGGGCGCATAATGGGGCTCGATGATCCGGCCAAAAAGATGAGCAAGTCCGCCTCTTCCGAGTACAATTACATCTCCCTGCTCGATTCTCCGGAAATAATTGAAAAAAAGATCAAAAAAGCGGTCACCGACAGCGGATCGGAAATAAAATATTCCGGCGACAAGCCGGCTCTCAAAAACCTGATAAACATCTACGCCTCTTTTTCTGGCAAGAAACCCCGGGAAATTGAAAAGGAATACGAAGGCAAAGGATACGCCGACTTCAAATCCGGCCTCACAAAAACGGTTCTCGATTTCATCGTCCCCTTCCAAGAAAGATATGATTCCTTAGATGACAAAGAAGTCTTGCAGATACTCCGCTCCGGCGCCGAAAAGATCCGGCCGATTGCCGAAGAAAAGATCAAAGAGGTCAAATCCAAAATGGGAATTGTTTTGTAAAAAAATTGAAACATAAAGTTCGCATAAAAAGAAGTTATGTGAAATAAACTAAAAAATACCTAATCCAAAACCGGATAAAATATCCGGTTTTATCATTGCGCAAACCCTTTAATGCCTATATCATATAAACATATCGATTAACCCGCTTAATACTTACTACCTCCTACTTCCTACTTAATCATATGTTTCCAAAGAAACAACGAGTTGCCAAAAAGAAAGATTTTGATCTCATTTTCAAAAAAGGAAAGATTTTGCATTCCGATTTTTTTACTGTCCGTTTTTTAAAAAACGATATGGATTTCCGGAGATTTGCCGTCCTGGTTTCCAAGAAAATTTCCCCCAAAGCGACCGAGAGAAACAGGCTCAAGAGAATTTTAAGGGAGGCGATCAGAAAAAATCAAAAATTGTTCCCTTCCGGAAACGATTATGTTTTTTATGTCAAAAAAAATTACAGCAAAATTTCCTTCCGAGAACTGGAAAAACTTATCATAAAAATGCTCAAAAACCTTTAAATAAAGCCTTATAAATCCTAGTAAATTACTAGGATTTATATATGTTTAACTTCTTTAAAAACTTTCTTTTGCTATACTTTTTAACCTCTTTCCCTCACATAAACATCTCACCTCTTCCAAAGATCAATTTTTTCGTTTTTAACTTTTAGGAGCAATATTTATCTAAATGTTCCACGTGGAACATTGGATATCGGAAAAAGGTAAAAATCTTTGAGATAATTTGATCCGGTCAAATTGTTCCACGTGGAACAATTTTGAGGGTTTTTGGATATATGAAGTTTTCCGAGGAAAATATTTATGGTTTTAAAATTTTTAGCATATTAATCTTTGAAAGAGAAAGGATTGGAAATCAAGTTTAACCACAATAAGGATTTTATATCGAATCATAAATTAAGAGTTAATTATTGACAAATATATGTTTTTATTGTTTAATATAATTTTTATCCCCTTTTTTAACTTTTATGAGTTGTACGACGCTTATTATAAAGATTACAAAAATACTCATTATTTAAATATTTATATTTTTTTAACAATTAATGAATTACAAAAAAAATAGCCTCTTTTAATCGAATAATTAAAAATTTTTTATTCATAATTTCAAAATATTAGCCTCTTTAATCTTACTTAGTTTTTTAATTTTTATTTTATTTTCTATTGACGGTTATTTCATATTTATCTATTATTAAATACGTACTTATCAAAAAGGGGATATAGCTCAGCTGGCTAGAGCGCATCCATGGCATGGATGAGGTCAAGGGTTCGACTCCCTTTATCTCCACTTTTTTGTTTAATAACATTGTTTCAACAACTTATTAACATACTTATTAACAATTGTGATATTATCCACAACTATATCGTGCTATACTCTTCTAAGAAATTTAGATAAACACTTTTTTAAATATAAATAAAAAATTTAAAAAACCCTATGAATAATGAGGATCTTTGGAAAGCGGTATTAGGAGAAATAGAACTTTCTATTTCCAAGCCCCAGTTTATAACATGGTTTAAAGATACTTTCATAGTCTCAAATAATGAAGGTCATGTTGTTATCGGAGTTCCTAACGGGTTTTCTAAGGAATGGCTGGAAAATAAATTCAACACCAAAATAATAAAAGCGCTTAGAAATTTTCAGGATAATATTAATGAAATAAGCTGTTCTATTCAGACTGCGCCCAATAAATTAAACAGGAACATAGACGGGGCGACAAAAACTCCTTCCTTAAAACAAACTGTTGATTTAAAAAATAAAAGCGCTTTTTCTCCTCAAATTAATTTTTTCCAGTCCAATAATCTGAATCCGCGGTACACTTTTGATAGCTTTATAGTTGGAGAAAATAATGAACTAGCAAGAGCGGCTTGCTATGCTGTATCGCAAAATCCAGGAATACAATATAATCCATTATTTATATATGGGGACGTAGGATTAGGAAAAACCCATCTGTTGCAATCGATAGGGAATGAGCTGATTAAAAACGATCCTGAAAAAAAGATTATTTACATCTCATCGGAAGGTTTTACGACAGAACTGGTGAATTCCATAAAAAACCAGACGATTGATAAATTTAAAGAAAAATACCAACAAACAGACCTTTTAATCATCGACGATATCCAATTTATATCGGGAAAAGAAAAAACTCAGGACATATTTTTTCACATATTTAATTCCCTTTATCAAGTAAACAAGCAAATTGTCATAAGTAGCGACCGTCCGCCCAGTCATATTCAGATCCTTGAAGATCGTTTACGGTCGCGTTTTGAGGGGGGAATGATTGCGGATGTGGGAAATCCGGATCTGGAAACTAGAATAGCCATATTAAAATCCAAATTGCTCGAAAAAAATTTCGATTTAGACGAATCTGTTTTGAGATTTATCGCTGAGAATATAAAAAATAACATAAGAGAATTGGAAGGCGCTTTGAATAAAATAGTCGCCTCTTTTGAGCTGAATAAAAAAAGACCTGATATTGAAAACACTAAAAGAATTTTATCTTCATTACTGGTAGATAAAAAAAATTCCAGAAAATTAAGCAAAAAGGATATAGTAAGCACCGTTGCCGCTTTTTTTGAGATAAATAAGGAAGATCTTTTAAGTAAAAGCAGGAAAAAAAAGATAGCTCTCCCTCGTCAAATAATAATGTATCTATTTAAAAGCGAATTAAAAATGTCTTATCCGGAGATAGGAGAGTATTTTAAAAGAGATCATACCACCGCACTTCACGCTTTTAAAAAAATAGAGGTCGATATTAAGAAAAATCAAAGATTAAAAGAAGACTTGGAATACATAAATAATCTAATCCTTGATTAAATTATTTAATAAGCTGTGAATAACTCAGGTTTTACCTGTTAATAACCCTGTTTAAATAGTATTTAATAAGTTGTATAAAAAATTTTTATTTTTATTTTTATTTTTAATAAATATATTTTTCCACACCTTATTTATTAAATAATCAATAATTTATTCACAGCTTATTATTCAAATAAATCCTTATTTTAATAACTTATTTAGACTTATAAACATATTTATATCCCTTAATAATATTAATAAATATAAATATATAAATAAAAATTACTAATATTTATGGAATTAACATGTACTCAGGAAAATTTAAAAAAAGCCATACTATCGGTCGAGAGAGTAACTTCTAAACAAATAAGTCTTCCTATTTTAAAAAATATATTAATGGAGACTAAAAATGGAAGATTAATATTATCAGCCACTAATCTTGAAATAGGAATTGTTTGTAATGTAGGCGCAAAAATTAAAAAAGAAGGATCCATAGCGGTTCCCGCTAAACTATTGAGTGATTTTATATTAAACCTCCCTCAGGAAAATAATATTGAGATAAAATCAAATAATCAATTATTAAAAATAAATTGCGGTAAATATAAAGCTATAATAAATTGTTTTGATTCAAGTGATTTCCCTATTATTCCTAAGGAAAAAAATAAACATCAATTTTCTATTGATAATAATATATTTAAAGATATTATAAATAAAAGCCTTATTTGCACAAGCTTAAATGATACTAGGATTGAATTTACTGGGATAAATATTATTTTTGAGAGTGATGATATTTATATAGCCTCGACTGACAGTTTTCGCTTGATGGAATATAAGTTAAATATTAAAAAAAGCGAAAGGTTTGGCGACTTAGTGAATAAGTCGATAATAATACCTTCAGAAACATTAAGGGAAGTCGGGAAAATAATAAATAACAATGAGAATATTAAACAAACACTTGTTTTTATTGAGGATAATCAGATATTTTTCAACATAAATGATATAAAAGTGGTTTCACGGCTGATAAATGGAAAATATCCTGATTATAAACAAATAATTCCTGTTGATTTTAAAACAGAAATCATAATTAATAGGAATGAAGTTTTGAAATCTATAAAAATAGCCAGTGTTTTTACGAGGATAAAAGAGGGTGAGATAAGATTGGATATAAAAAATGATAAGTTAATAGTGAAATCTGAGTCATTGGAAACAGGAGAAAATGAAACAGAGGTTGATATTGATAAAAAAGGGGATGATCAGGAAATTATATTAAACCCCAGATATTTGATAGATAGTTTGAACACTATAGATTCGGAAAAAATATCAATAGGTATTAATAATGGAGAATCGCCCATGGGAATAAGAATGATAAATAATAAAGACGAGATTTTAAAGGAATATATTTATATAATTATGCCGATTAAAAAATGAGATCTTTAAATAAAATCCTTAAAAATAAAAAAATATTAAATAGTAAGAAGAAAGATTTGGATAGTGAAACTGTTTTTTTTCTTTTTAATAAGATTATTGAAGTTAAGTATGGAGAAATCGGAAGAATCAATATAAGAACTAGTTTCTATAAGGAGGGAAGTATTTTTTTGGAAATAAAAAACTCCAATTGGGCAAATGAAATCTGGATGAATAAGAAAAGTCTTATAATGGAAATAAATAAGAAAATCGGAGGAGATGATATTAAGGAGATTAAAATTAGAAATTAAGATTAAAAAAGAAATTAAACTATCGGGTGTAATAATCCTGGTTTTAATATCGGGATTTTTTATTTTTGGAGAAATAAAAGCCAAAGATGATGAAGAAAAAAAGATCGTTATAAATGAAGTAATGTATAATTCAATAAATAATGTGGATTGGTTTGAGATATTTATCAAAGAAGATCTAATTATTGATAATAAATGGGGCTTAATGGATGAAGTGGAAATAGAGAAGGAAGATGGGAAGAGAAATATTTGCCACAAACTCTTAAATAAAGGCGAGAAAGAATTTAAAAAAGGAGAATATATTGTTTTTACTGACAATGAGAATGATTTTAAAAAAGAATATCCTGATTTTAAAGGTAAGTTGTTTGATACAACGCTAGATCTTAAAAGTAGTGATGAGGATGCGGCAAGAATTAGTGATGACAAATGTGGGAATTTTACAGACGAGGTTAAATATAATCCCAAAAAAGACGAAAAAGTTGAAAAAGGTTATTCTCTTGAATTGGAAGATGGAAAATGGAGACAGAGTTATGTTATAGGAGGAACGCCAGGAGAAGAAAATTCCCAAAAACCGGAGCCGATAGAATATGAAAAAACGATAAGAATAAATGAAATTTTCCCTGATCCCAAAGAAAAACCCGAAGGAAAATATGAGTTTATTGAAATTTACAACTATGGAGATGAGAAAATAGATCTTAAGGGATGGGAGATTTTGGATAAAAGTAATAAAAAAATTTCTCCAAAAGAGGTTTTGGAAGCCGGTGATTATTTGGTTTTTTATAATAAAATTTCTTTAAATAATGATGGCGATAAAATTATATTAAGGAATCCTGATGGAGATATAGATAAAGTAAAATATGAAGAAACAATAGAGGGTTTTTCATATAGTTTTAATTCAGAAAAAAACGGGTGGGAGTGGAGCAGTATTATAACCCCGGGAAAAAAGAATGAGTTTGATAAAAAGAAAAAGTATTCGAATAAGATAAGGATAAATGAAGTATTGCCCAATCCTTCCGGAGAAGAAGGGAAGGATGAGTTTATAGAGCTTTATAATTTCGGAAAAGAAAAGATTGATCTGAAAAACTGGACACTGAAAGATTCTTCAAAGTCCGGAAAATATGTCTTTTCGGAAAGTTTTTCTATTAAGCCGGGCGAATTCCTAACAGTTAAAAGAAAAGAATTTAAGTTCGCTTTGAATAATTCAGGAGGTGAATCCGTTTATTTATTGGATCCTAACGGCAAAACCGTTTTTAAGATCGATTATGAAAAGGCTAAGGAGAGTGTTTCTTTCGGTTTTGACGAGGAAAGTAAAAGATGGCGCTGGAGCAGATTTTTGACTCCGGGAAAGGTAAATAATTTTGATAAAATTCCTGAAATAAAGATTAAAATAGACGAAGATGTTTATAAAAATATTTATGCCGACTTTAAGGCATATGTAAAAGATGTCGATAAAAAGGAACTAAAAATAAGATGGGATTTTGGCGACGGAAAAAGGAGTTATAAGCAGGAGACCAGACATAAATATGAAAAAGAGGGAAAATATGATGTTTTTGTCAGAGTTTTTAACGGAAGCGAGGATTTTGAAATAAAAAGAATAATCGAAGTTGAAAAATACCCTCGTCGTGATGTCGAAATAGTTTCTTTTATGCCGAATCCCGAAGGAAAAGACAATGAAGCGGAGTGGGTGGAGGTTATGAATAATTCTAAAAAGAAAGTAAATATGTTAAAATGGAGCCTGGCTACCGGAAAAGACAAAAGAAGCCTCATAAATCATCCCATAAACGATGAGATTTATCTCAATTCCGGAAAAAAGAAAAAAATAACCAGAGAGTATTCCTATTTTTCCCTGAATAATAAGGAGGGATGCATAGAACTTCGCTATCCTGACGGAAAAACGGCGGATAGAGTTTGCTATAAAGACAAAAAAGGAATTAAGGACAACGATATTTATCAAAAAAATGAGCTCGGAGAATGGATAAGAATCATTTTTGGCGCAACTGAAAATGAAGCCTCTGAAAAAGAGAAAATAATTGAAGATAATTTATTTTTGAGCGAATACGCTTTAAATATAGGCAAAAAGAGCCAAAAAGAGATGGACAGAAACAGTATATTTTTTTCCGGATACCATCTTAAAAAAGAGATTTTGTCGCTTTTTTGGCAAAATGGCAAAAAAGCGAGGATTGAGAACAATAGCTACTTCTTTAATCCTAAGGCAAAAGTGGAAAAACACTATCTGGTCAAATTTTTCGAGCAATATGTCTAAGCTTGCTATTTAGAGGAATCGGTGTTATGATTGGCACATAATCAATCAAAGTGTGTACATTGGTTTTCGCGAAGCGGAACGAATGTATGGCAAAAAATATGGCGCTTACATCAAAGCAAAAGGAAAAGGCCACCAAGGATATCAGGAGAAACGAAAAAGATACCGGTTCTCCGGAATACCAGATCGCTCTTTTCACCGAGAAAATTAAAAAATTAACCAGCCATCTCAAAAAGAATAAGAAAGATTTTCATTCCAGAAGGGGTCTTTTAAAGATGGTTTCCAAGAGAAAGAAGCTGATGGAATATCTGAAGAGAACCAAAGAAACAAACTACAAAAAGGTGATCAAAAAGCTTAAGATAAAAGGATAAGATTCAAAAAAACGAATGCCCTGGCATTCGTTTTAAGATTATTAAAAAATATGAGTAAAAACAAGGAACAAAGAGTGGGTGTCTTGGTAGATGTGCAGAATATGTATTATACGGCAAAAGTTTTATATAAAAAGAAAGTTAATTTTAAAAATATTTTAACGGAGGCTATCAGCGGAAGAAAGTTTATCCGAGCCATCGCCTATGGAGTAAAAACAGAAGAAGGACTAGAGGAAAAATTTTTTGAGGCGCTGGAAAAGCACGGATTTGAAGTTAAGACCAAAGATCTGCAAATATTTGCCGGAGGAGCGAAGAAGGCCGATTGGGATGTGGGGATAACGGTCGACTCGATAAAGATGAGCAAAAATTTGGATGTTATAGTTTTGGTTTCCGGAGACGGCGACTATGTGCCGATGATAGAATATGTAAAAAATACCACCGGGTGCCGGGTGGAAGCGATAGCTTTCAAAAAGTCTACCAGCTCCAAGCTTATAGATGCGGTTGATGAATTTACGGATCTGTCGGAGAATAAGAGAAAGTTTTTGATGTAATTATTCCCACAAAACTACAAATCTACTACAAATATACAAATAGCAAAAACAGTTCGCCGAGACGAACTGTTTTTTATGTGATGTGCCCAGGAGAGGACTCGAACCTCCACGGATTGCTCCACCAGTTCCTAAGACTGGCGTGTATACCAATTTCACCACCTGGGCATATTACTTTACGAACTTTTGACTATTGTCCAGTTTATAATCTTTTTGAGCTCATGGCAACAGCTAGCTCAAAACTTTCATCAACCTCTCTACTTCGGTTTTCAACGCGCCTTCGTCTTCGTATTCCCCATGGTGGCGCGTGTCTTTGCCGTAAGTTTCCTTTTTTTGATCAAGATGGATATTGATTATCAGATCAAAACCGTCTACGCGGGCGTAGATATGGAATCTTGGGAAACCTGCTTGCGCCAACGGGCGGATGAAACTCATTTCGTCGCCTTCATGCCTTTGGAAAGAATATCCCGCTCTTCTTAAAATATTGGCCGGATTTTCTTTGATGTTTTCAATTCTGATTTGCATAAGATTAAAAATTTTTTAGTTGTCTTGGAATACGAAATTCCCCTTTTTCTTGTCCAGCTCAAATTTTATTTCCCACTTGCCCCCGTATCTGTTTTTAATTTTTTCCAAAAGCTCTCTTCTTTCTCCGGAAAAATAAGAAACCGCAATCGCCTTTCTTCTTCCTTCCCGCATGACATTTCCGTAAGACAAGTCAAAGACGATAAACTCCCGCTCTTTATTCTTGGGTATTTCCAGCATCCCGATGTCATGATGCTCGCAGATATAACCTATCTTATCCAGCGATTTTTCACTCCTAACCGTCATATATCTGGCGGAAGGACAAAGATCGAAAAAAGATTCTTCGTCGCCGAGCCTTTCATTCAGTCTTTTGCCGAATTCCTTGACTGCCTCGTCGCAGTGGTTCAAGAAATTTTCACCTTCCATGGTTTTTAGAACAAAAACGCATTGCTCGGCTCCTTCTTTTCCGATCAGCGGAGCCAGCCAAATCTCAAGCTTTTCATAATCTTTCTCCTTTTCTTTTTCAAGAGGCAATTCCAAAAAAGTTTTTTGGGGCACCTCGATATTTTTTTCAGGAAAATTCATAATATTAAAATTTTTTATCAGAATTTTTTAAATGTGCCGCGGAAAGGACTCGAACCTTCATAGGATTGCTCCTACAGCGACCTGAACGCTGCGTGTCTACCAATTCCACCACCGCGGCTTTCTGCTTTCTACTTCATAAAATTGTCGGATTGCTGGGAATCCCCGCCTGCCATCGCCTCAGTCGGAATGCGGAGAGTCGAACTATGATTATACCCATACCCTAGGCACTTGCTACTATGTTACACTCTGGCTCAGGCTGTGGCGAGCAGGGAACCTAGTCTGCGCCCAACTGAAGGGCGTGTACTACCGGTATACTACAGCCCGGGAACGATTATTTAACCCAATATTTTCCTCTCACCCTCTTATCATCCTCTTTCCTTTTCTCCTCGATTTTTTTCTTGGCTACCTCATCCATCTTTTCCAGATCATTTTTATCTTTCAATTCTTGGGCGCGCCTAAGAAGACGTTTTTTGGTATTCAGTTTCGGATCATCGATAACTTCCGCCAAAAGAACATCCAAGATGTCTCCAATGATCGGACCAGGCTTGATCTCCAATTCTTTTATCATATCATTTCCATTTATTTTCAATTGTTTTACAGAAATAGGATCTTTGGAAACCTTTTCCACCATATATCTGAAATGGCGCAGTTTGTAAGGAATAGCCTTGGGAACTCCGCTACCAAGCCGGTCGCCGACTCGCACGTCGATAAGGTCGTTTATGTTTTCCAAACCCACTTTTTTGATGACTTTTCTCACTCCTTTTTCGCCAACCTCATCGACATCGTAATAAAACATATGATTTTTTATCAGGAGGACGGTTTTTTCTACGGTTTCTTTGGTAAATTTCAAGCGAGTAAGTATTTTTTTTGCCATTTTTGCCCCGATATATTCATGGCCGTGAAAAGTGGAAAATTCTCCTTTGCCTTTTTTGGACTTAGGCTTTCCGATATCGTGCAGAAATGCGGCCAGGCGCACTTCCAGCTTTTGGGACGGACAAGTCTTCAGGCTGGCCAGCATATGTTTGTAGACAGTATTATATGGTCCATGATAGTGATGCCTGTTTTGTCTTACTCCTATAGTTTCATATATTTCGGGAATTATATATTTCATCAGCCCGGTTTCCACCAAAAGCTCTATTCCCCAAGCTGGTCTTTCGGACAAGATTATTTTTATCAGCTCGTCTCGGATTCTTTCCTCGGAAATATGCTTCAGTAAATCTTTATTTTTTTTGATAGCAGCAAATGCTTTGTCTCCGATTCTCCAGAGCCCGGGTCTTTTTATCTCATTCTGTTTTCCGATTCCGGTTCTTTCTTTCAAAAAAGAAAGATCTTTTCCGGTGCTCAATTGAGAAGCGAAGCGGACGGCGCGCATCATCCTGAGAGCATCCTCATTGAATCTTTCGTTAGGATCTCCAACGGCTCTAATAACCTTGTCTTTCAAATCCTTTTGTCCGCCGAACAGATCGATCAGCTCGTAGCTCGTAGCTCGTAGCTCTGAATCAGGTCTATTATCTATTTTTCCTTTACTTTTAACTTTTAACTTTGAACTTTGAACTTTTAAGGCAATCGCATTTATAGTAAAATCCCTCCTCTCGATGTCTTCTTTTAATGTTTTGGAAAATATGACTTTTTCCGGCCTTCTGCGGTCGGTATATTTCGATTCAATCCTGTAAGTGGTGACCTCGATATTTTCGATACTGTCTGTCTTTCCTAAATATTTCTCAGGCAGGATGACTGTTCCGAAAGCATTCTCATATTTCCCGTCGGGAAAAATTTTCAAGACTTCTTTCGGTTCGGCGTTGGTGGCGATGTCCCAATCTTTGGGTTCTTTCTCCAGGAGCAGATCTCTTACTGCGCCTCCGACCACAAAAGCCTCGAATCCTTCTTTTTCGAGTTCTCTAACTACTTTAATGACAGTTTTAGGAACCTTTTTAAGCATACTTTTCGGTGCCCCCGCCAAGAATCGAACTTGGAGCTAAGGCTTAGGAGTCCCTTGTTTTATCCATTAAACTACGGGGGCATCTTTTTTATCCAACATAACCAAGATACCATTATATCCGATAAAAATAAAGAAATCAATAATATTAAGCATTAAGCATTAAATATTAAACATTAAACATTGAATATCCGGTGCTTATATTTTATCAGCTGACCGATATCGACAAGGCGTCGGAAGTATGATATTATAGATTATAGTAATAATTTTTTTTAAGATAACCTTAGGCGATATATTTGAATGTAAAACCAATTCGTACATTCGTATAAATTCGTAATTCATAAGCAAATGAATATACAATACTACGGACATTCTTGCTTTAAAATAACAACCAAGCCATCCGGGAGAAATACGGAAAATGTGGTAGTTTTTATCGACCCTTTTGATAAAAAAATAGGGCTGAAACCTCCTCAGGGCGGAGCGGATGTCGTTTTTGTCTCGCATACTCAGCATAGCGATCACAATAATGTAAGCGCCCTAAAAGGTGATCCGATAATCGTGGATACTCCAGGAGAGTTCTCGGTAAAGGGGATCAACGTTACCGGAATAGATTCTTTTCATGATGATAAGAACGGCCGAGAGAGAGGAAAAAACACCATTTTTATTTTGGAGACCGAAGATATGAAATTGTGCCATATGGGAGACATCGGAACCGAATTGACTCCAGAACAGATAGAGAGAGCGGGAGAAGTGGATATACTTATAATTCCGATAGGAGGAAAGTATACCATAGATGGAAAAACGGCTGTTAGGATCGCGCAGAAATTGGAACCGGCTATAATTATTCCTATGCATTATAAAATGGGCGGATTAAAGATAGATGTTTCCGATGAAAAAGAATTTTGCAGTGAAATCGGAGGATGTCCCAAGGAAAAAATCAATAAGATCACATTGAAAAAGAAGGATCTGGAGGATAAAAATATGGATGTATTGTTGATGAGAGCATAATTCAAATCTACAAATTACATTCGAATTCTTCAAATATACATTTGAGGCATTCGGATAAAAAATTTGCAGATTCGAATTATCTTAAATTCGTAGAAACATGGATATAAGCAAAAAAATTGAAGAGATCCGCCGTAAGCCTGAACACGAAAGATTAAGGTATGTTTGGGGCATGGTGGCGGTGAGCATGATTTTTATAATCATAATCTGGATAGTTTCTTTAAAGGATAATTTGAGCAATAACTACGCTCCTATGAGCGAAAACGCTCCGATCGATACGCAAGAAAATATTCAGAATTGAAAATTTTTCACTTAATCAAACTGTATTAACACCAGGCGCAATTTTTTGTTTTATGAAAAAAGAGAAAAAAATGGAAGAATCAGGCATACAAAAACAGAGGATAGTAAAAGAGGTCCAGCAGTCTTATCTGGATTACGCCATGAGCGTCATTGTCGCTCGGGCGCTTCCTGATGTGCGCGACGGACTCAAGCCGGTTCATAGAAGAATCCTTTATTCCATGTGGAAAACCGGGCTTAGATCCAATTCCAAATTTAGAAAGTCAGCCACTGTAGTCGGAGAGGTTTTAGGAAAATATCATCCACATGGAGACAGCGCCGTTTATGACACCATGGTGAGGATGGCTCAGGATTTTTCTCTGCGCTATCCGCTTATCTGGGGGCAGGGAAATTTCGGATCCATGGACGGCGATAGGGCGGCGGCTTATCGTTATACGGAAGCCAAGCTGAAAAGGATTTCCGAAGAAATGCTTTTGGATATAGAAAAAGATACTGTTGACTTCGTCCCTAATTTTGACGGAACACAAAAGGAACCGACAGTTCTTCCTTCCAAACTTCCCCAATTATTACTGAACGGATCGATGGGAATCGCCGTTGGAATGGCGACCAATATCCCGCCTCATAATCTGGGTGAGCTTATAGACGCCGTCAATCATCTCATAGACAACCCCGAAGCCACCGTCGACGATCTTATGAAATTTGTCAAAGGACCCGATTTTCCGACCGGAGGAACTATTTATAACCAAAAAGACGTGAAAGAGGCCTATCAAACCGGAAAAGGAAAAATAATAACTCGCGCCAAGGCGGACATAGAAGAAGACAAAAAAGGAGCCTTTAAGATAGTCATAAGTGAAATTACTTATTCTACTAATAAGGCTGCTCTTGTAGAAAAAATAGCTTCCCTTGTCAAAGATCAGAAAATCCAAGGAATAAGAACATTAAGGGATGAATCCGATAAATTCGGAGTAAGGATCGTAATGGAGCTTAAAAAAGACTCTTTTCCGGAAAAGATCCTGAATAAGCTTTATTCTCTCACAGATCTTCAGAAAAATTTTAATGTCAATATGTTGGCTTTGGTCGATGGAATCGAACCGCAGATATTGAATCTCAAATCCATTCTGGAATATTACATCAAGCACAGGGAGGAAGTGGTCACTAGGCGCACCCAATATGATCTTCGGAGAGCCAAGGAAAGAGCCCACATATTGGAAGGGCTCAAAAAAGCGCTTGACCATATAGACCAGGTAATTGCAACCATCAAAAAATCCAAAACGCGATCGGATGCTCATCGCAATTTGATGAAAAGATTCAAGTTGTCCGACAGACAGGCAGAAGCCATTCTGGAGATGAAACTCCAGACCTTGGCCGGACTGGAAAGAAAAAAGATAGAAGACGAGCTTAAGGAAAAGAAAATATTGATTGCAAAATTGGAAAGCATCCTGAAGAGCAAAAAAAAGCTTTTTGGAATCGTAAAAAAAGAATTGGAAGAAATCAAGGAGAAATACGGGGACGAAAGAAAAACCCGGGTCATAAAAGGAAAAATAGGAGAATTCAAGCAGGAAGATTTAGTGGCCAATGAAGAGTCCATCATAACTCTTTCCCAGAGTGGATATATAAAGAGGCTCAAGCCCGGAGTCTACAAGACACAGAAACGGGGCGGAAAAGGGGTTATTGGCGCCACTATAAAAGAAGACGATGTCATATCTCAGGTAAGCGCGGTGATGTCTCATGATAATCTTTTATTCTTTACCGACAGCGGAAAAGTTTTCCAGACAAAGGCCTATGAAATTCCCGAATCCGGAAGAACTGCCAAGGGGCAGGCTTTGGTCAATTTTTTACAGCTTTCTTCCAGCGAAAAAGTAACGGAGATGATTTCTTTCAATAAGGACGATGATTTCAAATATCTTTTTATGGCTACGGAAAATGGAATAGTGAAAAAAGTGAAGATAGAAGAGTTCGAAAACGTGAGAAGAAGCGGACTTATCTCCATAAAACTGGCAAAAGGCGACAGGCTGAGATGGGTGCGCCTGACTACCGGATCGGATGAGATCATAATGACAACTTCCAGGGGTCAAGCTATCCATTTCAAAGAATCGGACGTGAGAGCGATGGGACGATCGGCTTCCGGAGTTAGAGGAATAAGGCTCAAAAGCGATGACAAATTGGTGGGAATGGACGCAATGTTTAAAGGACAGAAGGGAAACCAGCTTCTGGTCATAAGTGAGAACGGCTATGGAAAGAGAAGTGATACCAAGCTTTATAAGATCCAAAAAAGAGGAGGTTCGGGAATAAAAACCGCCAGCATAACCAACAAGAACGGGAAATTGGTGGGAGCCAAAGTCGTGAGCGCGGACAACAGCGACGGCGACCTGTTCATCACTTCGACCAAAGGGCAGGTCATCCGGATACCGCTGGGAAGCGTTTCGGTCTTGGGAAGGGCAACGCAAGGAGTGAGGATCATGAATCTCAAGTCCGGAGATAAAGTAGGCGCTTCGACGATCCTTTAAGAAGGTGACGTGTTAAGGTGATTGTGATTATTTATACAAAATAACAATGAAAACAGCCGGCCGGAGAAATCCGGCCGGATTTAGTTTAAAAAATATAGCCTTCTTATGCCTTATTGAACCTCGATCTGGGATCTAAAAACATTTGATTTTTAACTTTTTTGGGCAGAACAGATATACGGTCGATAATTATATGGAATTATGCGTACAAAAAATTCATTTTTAATTTATGTGAAAATTTTTTTCATACAGATCACATAGCCATAAGGAGTCTTTTTTTGACGGTCGTATTCTTACGGTACGTAATAAAATAATAAATATTTTAATATTTTAATACGTATTATTTTTTTTTAAATCTTTTCTCAATAATTTTTTCGATATTGAAATAACAGACCCAAAATGCTAGGATTGTTTTTAGTAACCGGTAATCAATAATTAGTAATCAGTAACTAGTAAAAGATAAAAACTATCAACAAAATGCCTTCTACTTACTGCTTACTACTTAATCAATATGTCAGGACACAACAAATGGTCCGGTATAAAGCACCGGAAGGAGGCTCAGGACGCCAAAAGAGCCAATATCTTTACCAAACTGGCCAATCTGATATCAATAGCCGCCCGTGAAGGCGGAGGAGATTTGGACAGCAATTTTAAGCTTAAAATGGTGGTGGACAAATCCAGGTCTTTCAATATGCCCAAAGATAATATTGAAAGAGCCATAAAAAGAGGTACTGGGGAATTAAAAGACGGGGCGCAGATCGAAGAGATTATCTATGAGGCCTACGGCCCGGGCGGAACGGCGATGCTCATAAAGACCGCCACCGACAACAAGAACCGGACGATCGGGGAAATAAAGAACATTTTGACAAAAGCAGGGGGAAAAATGGTTCCGGCCGGCGGAGTCATGCATCTTTTCAGGCAAGTGGGAAACATAAACATTCCGGTGAGCGAGGAAAATTTAGATGAGACGGAGCTTAAAGCCATCGAAGCCGGAGCGGAAGACACGATTTTTTGGGATGATACATTGACCGTTTATACCAAGCCCAACGAACTTCAGAAAGTGAAAGAAAATCTGGAAAATATGGGAGCAAGGGCGGAAAGCGCCGACCTTGTCTACGACGCTTTGCAGAAAACGGAACTAGATCAGGACGAAAAGATCGATTATGAAAGACTTTTGGAACAATTGGATGAAAATGATGATGTGCAGGAGGTATTTGATAATATCGCGTAGTTGTGGAGCATGGAGCGCATATCGCGGATCGCATATCGTGGAGCGTAGAGCGTGGATCGTTGAGTAATTGATGTAATAAATGAAATTTAAGATACAATTAAAAAAATGAAAAGAAAAAAAACCTATCATGAAGAGTTGAAGAATTTAATTGATGAATATGTCCATTTTGTTTACAAAATAACTCAAGATTTCCCAAAAAGTGAACTTTATGGTGCAACCTCCCAGTTAAGAAGAGCATCCTTATCGGTTATCTTGAATTACATAGAAGACTACGCAAGGATCGGTGAAGCTAGTTATAAAAATTTCTTGAAAATATCTTATGGCTCCTTGAAAGAATCGGAATATTTGTTGGATTTCTCTTTGAAAGAAAAATATATTTATGATGATAATTATAACAAGGGATCAAAGATGGCGGACAGGATCGGCGGAATGCTGTGGGGAATAATAAGTAATATGAAATAAATGATGAAAAGAGGAACGCTTAACGCTTCACGTTCTACGATACGCGTCTTGGGCATCGATCCAGGCACGGCGACGACCGGATGGGCGGTTCTGGAAGAAAAAGACGGAGAAATTTTTTCTTTGGGATACGGCCACATAAGCACTTCTCCCAAAAACAGGGCTGCAAAGAGGCTCAAGGAGGTTTCCGACGATCTGAAAAAGATAATCAATAAATATCATCCGCAAGAAAGCGCGGTGGAAGACATTTTCTTTTTCAAAAACGTAAAGACCGCGGTCAAAGTGAGCCAGTCGAGAGGGGCGATACTTCTAACTCTGGAAAGTTCAAAAGTTTCCATATATGAGTACACCCCGCTCCAGATAAAGCAGGCCATCACAGGTTATGGCAGGGCTGACAAGAACCAGATCCAGCAGATGGTCAAAAGCATACTCAAGCTCAAAAATATACCCAAGCCTGACGATACGGCCGATGCCATCGCCGTGGCGCTTTGCCATCTCCAGAGCAGGAAAATGCTCGGGCTTTATAAGTGAGATCCACATGGAATCATTTTATTTTTAGAACGATTTTCTTCATAAATTCCCTTCATCAGCGTTGACTTAGGCATAGAAACATTTTATTATAATATTTCTGCAAGTGGTGGTATAATTGTTTACAGATTTATTTTTTAATAAGATATAAAAATATGCATACCCATTATCTAATCGACTATTTCGTTTTCCAGGGAGTGCCCCAGGAAAGCGTCCTTCTTATCCTCATGCTTCCCATAGTGGCGACTCTGATCGCTTTTTTCCGCCAGATATTCGGAATAAAAGCTTTCGGCATATATACTCCTTCTATCATAACTTTCGCTTTTTTGGCTATGGAAGGGGAGGTGGGATTCAAGGGTATAAAATACGGAGTAGCCATTTTTATAAGCGTCATTTTGGTGGGAATGGCGACCCGGTATGTCTTAAAAAAACTGCGCTTGCTTTATCTGCCCAGAGTGGCGATAATTCTCATTGTCGTGGCGTTTTCCATTTTGGCGATATTGGTCCTAGGCGGTTCGATGCAGAGAACGGGACTGGCGGCCATTCCGATTTTTCCTCTTTTGATCATGATAATAATCGTGGAGAAATTCATCGCCGCCCAGTTGGAAAAAGGCACCAAGACGGCTTTCATCTTGGCTATCGAAACCTTGGTCATTTCCTTGGTGGGGTATTTCATAGTGAGCTGGGAAATCTTATCTATTTTCATACTCAAATATCCCTGGGCAGTGCTTCTGACAATACCTTTCAATATATTCCTAGGCAAATGGACAGGATTAAGGCTTTCCGAATATTGGAGATTTAGGGAGATATTGAAGAAAATGCAATAATAAATTATAAATAATTATAAATTTTGATCTGTAAATTTTAATTCAATTATAATCAAAAATTGATTTAAAATTTTAAATTTAAAATTTAAAATTGTTTTTTATGCTTAATTTTTTTAAAAATAGGAAAAAGCTTGTCGGGATGAACTCGAGAAATCTTCGCTATATCCGTCCCAATAATTCAAAAAAAGCGATTAGGATCGCTGATGACAAGATATTGAGCAAAAAAGTGCTGAAAAAAGGAGGCATTCCTATTCCAAGGCTTATCGCTAAAATATCTTCCCATGAAGATCTCGATAATTTTGATTGGGCGAAACTGCCCAATAGCTTTGCTCTGAAACCTAACAGGGGTTTCGGAGGAGAAGGGATAATAGTGGTTTATGGGAGGAAAAAGGGCAGGCCGGATGCTTGGGTCAAGGCTGACGGGAGTGCTGTGACCATAGAAGATTTCAAAAACCATATCCAAAATATTTTGGACGGCAATTTTTCTCTTTCTAGCGTTCCTGATACGGCTTTTTTTGAGGAAAGACTGAAACTTTTAAAACTTTTCAAGCCGTATACTTTCAAAGGAATTCCCGATATCCGCGTCATCGTTTATAACAAAGTTCCAGTCATGGCGATGCTCAGGCTTCCCACCAAAGAGTCGGGAGGAAAAGCCAATCTGCAACAAGGTGCAGTGGGAGTCGGGATAGACCTGGCTACTGGAGTCACCACTACGGCGGTCCAGGGAAAAAAATCCAGGATTATAGAATATGTGCCCAATTCTCGCCTGGGAATATCCGGACTTGCCATACCTTATTGGAGGGAAATATTGGAGCTTGCGGTAAAGGCCCAGGAAATTTCCGGGTTGGGATTTTTGGGAGCGGATGTGGCGATTGACAAGGAGCGCGGTCCGGTTTTTCTCGAGCTTAACGCCAGGCCGGGGCTTTCCATCCAGGTGGCCAATCTGTCGGGGCTTAAGGAAAGGCTGGAAAGGGTTACCGGGCTCAAGATAAAAAAACTGAAGAGAGGAGTAAATGTGGGGATGGATCTTTTCGGAGGAGAAGTTGAAGAAGAAGTCGAAGAAATTTCCGGACGCCGGGTGATCGGGGTTGTGGAAAAAGTAAAACTCACCGGGAGAAACGCGAAGGAGGTCGAAGTAGAGGCTAAAATAGATACCGGAGCGGAGTTTACTTCTATTGATATTGATCTGGCTAAAAATCTTGGCTTTGAAAAAACAATTGAAGCATATGAAAGTCTTGATACGGATTGGGATAATTTGAAAAATATGACACTGAAAGAAAGAGAGAGTCTTTTCAAGGAAGTGCCTTACCTTCTGGATACAGCCATAATTCATTCTTCCCATGGAACGACATATCGTCCGGTAGTAAGAATAAGTATCGTTATGGACAAGAAGCTGATAACAGCCAAAGCAACTATAATAAGCCGTTCTCATCTCAAATACCCGATAATTATCGGCAGAAAGAATCTGGGAAGATTTTTGATCGACGTGAATAATTAGGGAATATTCTTCTAAGAATATTTTAGACGGGAACCTTTTATTTTTTGTCTTTTTTACTTTTTTAGAATAAATTTAAAATCTATGAAAATAATATCCGTAACCGGAACAAAAGGAAAAACCACGATAACAAGAGCGCTTAGTTATATAATAAAAAATAGCGGGGAAAATGTTTTACGAGTCGATACCGATGGGCATTATATTAACGAGAGGCGGAGAAGCACGCTGGAAGATAGCAAAAAGCTCTTTATGCTTGTGCCGACCGTCTGTCCCGGGAAATATCTATGGGACGCCAGGAAGATGTTTCCTGATTTTACGGCAGTCTTTGAAACGGCTATCGGAAGCAGCGGAAGCGCCGGACTGGGCTACGGGCTTCATCAGGTGGGGATATTTACCAATATTTTGGAAGACCATCTCAGATCCAGCAGCCGGCTCAAAAAAAGGAGCGATCTGGCCAAAGCCAAGAGGTTCATATTTTCCAGAATAGATGTAGGCGGAACAGTCGTATTCAACGCGGATGACAAATACGTGTGCTCCCAGATAGACGGCGTTCCGAAATTCAGGAAGCCGGTTTATTTTCTGCCCGCCGGTTTTAATTTCAGGCATTTTGATGTAAAAAAACACATTAGGGAAGGAGGAAAAGCGATTACCGTAAAAGATAATCGGATAGTCATTGAATCCCAAAAAGGATCTGAAAAAATTATTGACGTTAATGATATCGAGTGGACATTCGGAGGAGAATTCCGCCCCTCGGTTTACAATCTGATGTTTATCATCGGAGGGTTGTATGCTTACAATGGGGGAAGGGTGACGCAAAAAAATAAAAAATTCCTGAAGGAGTATGAAATGGACAAGTTCGGCGGAAGGCTCACTATGCTTGAGAATAAAAAAGGCGTGAAAATAATGATTGATTACGCCCATGAAAAGTTTTCTTTGGCGGAAGTCGCCAAGCTGGGAAGAAAAATGGCGAGAAACAATCTTATAGGAATAGTCAGACTGGCGCCGGACAGGAAGGATGAAATAATTTTTGAAACAGGGAAATATATCGCCGACAGGTACGACAGTTTTATAGTCTATGATAAGATAGACGGAGTGAACAAAAAGGAGTATAAGGGAAGAAAAGGAAATTTCAACAGGAAAGCCGGAGAAGTCTCTAAAATTTTGTATGACGGCATAATTTCCAAGAAGAATAAAAATGATGTGGAAAGAATTTTGGAGGAAGAAAAGGCTGTCAAAAGAGCTTCAGAAGTCGCAAAGAGCGGAGACCTGGTGATTGCGATATGCGGAGACGATCATAAAAAAACCGTAGATTATGTCAAGAAGTATTTTAAAGCTGATTTTTTATAAAATATAAAATAAATAAAATGGATAAAGAAAAAATAAAACTTTTTGTCTTTGCAGACAACATGAAAGATCATAGATTGCAAAGGTTCAAAGAAGAGTGCGATAAGAGAGATATGGAACTCAAGCCGATAAATATCTATAAAGCCATAGTTTTAAACGACAAGATATTAGATGAAAACGGAGAAAGAATAGATGTCGAAAAAAATAGCATCATTTGGGCGCTTTCAAATCTTACTACGGGGCACTATATAGCAAAAATACTCAACCATAAGGGAATAAAGATCTGGCCGGATTCCGGGGCGGTCAATTTTGCAGATAAGTTTTTTACTAACAGTTTTTTTTCCGAAATAGGCATTCCGACACCTAGAACCGTCTTGGTCAATTCCTACCACTTGGATAGAATAGCTGAAGCTGTGGGAGGATTTCCCTGCGTAATGAAAAAAAACGTGAGCACCGTAGGAAAGTTTGTAGAGATAGTCAATAATGAAGAAGAAGCTAAGCGTTTTATAAAAGAAACTTTCAAGAAAGCCCAGGAGAATATATTGCCGATGAACAGGATCAGATTCTTGCTCCAGGAATTTATAGAGGAATCAAAAGGAACGGATTACCGTGTCCTGTGCATCGACGGAGAGGTTGTCGGAGCTATAAAGAGATCGGCAGTAGAAGGATTTAAATCCAACGTTTCTTTGGGAGGGGTGGCGAGCAAATTTGAGGTTGATGAAAAATTGGAAAAGTACGCCAAAAAAATAATGGAAAAAGGAAATCTTTTCTATGCTGGTATCGATTTCATGAAAAAAGGAGACGATTATCTGGCAATCGAAGTGAATACTTCCGCCCAATTCAAGGGATTCGAGGCGGCCACCGGAATAAACGTGGCGGGAAAGATAATAGACGAGCTTGTGGAAAAAAGGGTTAATAGTTAAGGTTATTCGGTCAAAATTTAAAAAATATTATCGATAAATACTCGAGTTGATTGTTTCGAAAGAATCTGGTAAGATGTATTCCACATATTTTTATTTTTCGAAAAATGGTATAAAATGATAAAAATTCATTAGATTTATATGAGACAAATTTTTACTGTAAAAAATTTCAAGACCGGAGACGGAAAAAAGAATTGGGGAAAAATAATCTTGAAAATAGCAGGATTTGGTGCCGGAGCGATCCTTATCTTTACGATAGGGGTTTTCGCCTATTTCGCCAAGGATCTTCCCAGTCCGGACAAGGTTAATAAAAGAGTAGTGGCGGAATCGACAAAAATATTCGACAGGACGGGCCAGCACTTGCTTTACGAGATCCATGGCGAGGAGAAAAGAACGCTAATCGCTTTCGATCAGATGGGAGACAATATAAAATATGCCACCATCGTTTCGGAAGACCAGGATTTTTATTATCATCACGGGATAAAATTTTCATCCATAGCTAGGGCGGCCTTGAAGGATTTTTTGAACAGGGGCGCTTCTCAGGGAGGCTCGACCATCACCCAGCAATTCGTAAAAAACTCTCTTCTGACTTCGGAAAAAACGATAACCAGGAAAGTGAAAGAACTTATTCTGTCTTTGGAGATAGAGCAGAAATTTTCCAAAGACGAAATATTGAGAATGTATCTAAATGAAATACCTTATGGATCAAACGCTTATGGAATTGAGGCGGCAGCCCAAACTTTTTTCGGAAAAAACGCCAAGGATCTGGCCTTAGAAGAGGCGGCTCTCTTGGCCGTCCTTCCTCGGGCGACGACATATTTTTCTCCTTACGGATCGCATATAGACAGGCTCAAATATAACCAGGAAGCCATATTGGACAGAATGGGCAGTTTGGGATATATAACCCGAGAACAGGCGGATGAAGCCAAGACGGTCGATGTGATGTCAAAGATCGTCATAAATAGGGAGAACATAAAAGCTCCTCATTTTGTGATGTATATCAAGGAATATTTGGACGAAAAATACGGCAAAGAGGAAATGGAAGAAGGCGGACTTAAAGTTTATACCACGCTTGATTGGGATAAGCAGGAATTGGCCGAAAGGATAGTCAGGGAAGGGGCGGAAGAAAATCTTATAAAATGGAACGCTGAGAATGCTTCCTTAGTCGCAATTGATCCCAAAACCGGACAGATTCTGGCCATGGTAGGTTCCAAAGATTATTTTGACACTTCGATTGACGGACAAGTCAATGTGGCTATCCGTGACCGCCAACCGGGATCGTCTTTTAAGCCTTATGTCTATCTCACCGCTTTTACCAAAGGATATTTGCCGGAAACGATTATTTTTGACGTCGAGACGGATTTTAATAAGGGAAGCGATGATAACTATATTCCCCAGAATTACGATGGGAAATTCCGAGGGCCGCTTAAGATGAAAGAAGCATTGGCGATGTCCCTCAATGTTCCTGCGGTAAAAACCCTCTATTTGGCGGGGGTGAAAGAATCGACTGAAATGGCAAGAGGTCTGGGAATTACCGGACTTAATGATCCGGATAGATATGGATTATCCTTGGTTCTTGGAGGGGGAGAGGTGAAATTATTGGATCATACCAGCGCTTTTGCCGCTTTGGCTAATGGCGGAGTGAAAAATAATAAGACCGCTATCTTAAAAATTGAAGATAAGGACGGTAAAATTTTGGAAGAATTCAAAGACATCAAAGGAGATCGGGTCGTGGAGGAGAAATATGTAGCTATGCTTGATTATATAATTTCCAATAACGATCTGCGCGCCCCGGTTTTTGGAGATAATAATCCGCTTCGCTTTGACGGCCGTCCGGTAGCGGCCAAGACCGGAACGACCAATGAGTGGCGTGACGGATGGACGATGGGCTACACGCCTTCTTTGGCTGTGGGAGTCTGGGCGGGAAACAACGATAATCGGCCGATGGCCAAAGGGGCGGACGGGAGCTATGTGGCTGCTCCGATATGGAGGAAATTTATGGAGGAAGCTTTGAAAAATTACAATATCGAAGATTTTCCCAAATACGACAAAGATGAAGCTATTAAGGATATCGATAAAGATATATTGACCGGCAAGCTGGATTTAAACAAGAAAGAAGAAGTTTGCGAAATACCGGGCAAAAAAAATGAATGGTGCTTGGCTAACAAATATTGTCCCAAAGACGAAAGGGAAAAAATGACATTCGTAAACACCCACAGCATCCTTTATTATGTCGATAAGGATAATCCTCGCGGAGAGCGCCCTAAGGATCCGGGAAAAGATCCGCAATTCAAGAGATGGGAAGACGCCATAGAAAAATGGTATAAGGGAAATGACAAGGATTATGTTTTTGGAGAAGCTCCCAAGGATGAGTGTAAGGAAGACGATTTTGAGAAGTATATGCCGAGCGTGAATCTTTCGGCGGAAAAGAAAGGCGCTTCGATAAAAATAAGCGCTTCCGCCAAGGCTGAATACGGAGTCGATAAGCTGACGATTTACGTGGACGGAGAAGAAATCGCTTCGACTGGAAACGGTTCGATCAGTACCGATTACGATATTCCGCCCGGAGAAATGGGTTCCAAAATAAAGATAGAGGCTAAGATCAAGGACAAGAACGGAAATGAAAAAAGCGACAGCAAGGAGATCTCAACTTAAATTCTTTCTATAAAAACCCCGCTCTGATGCGGGGTTTTTTGTAATAATTATTGAAACTAAAAAATATATTCAAACCCAATCTCTATTCATCAGACCTGCTTCGACAAGCTTTAGCGAGGCGGGCAAAGAAATTTACAAAGAATTGTCATCCCGGACTTGATCCAGGATCCAGTAAATAATTTTCTCCACTTTCTTTGACAGCCCGCTTCGACAAGCTCCAGCGAGGCGAGCAAAGAAAGTGGATGAAAGAAACTGCGCTCCGTGCTCCACCGCTAAAGCTTTAGGCGGCACGCGGTCGGCCAAAGCTCGCCTAGGCGAGCGGC